>OJMH01000135.1_pt1 | contig 112798 bp, 86 predicted proteins | sample 1597111 | NCBI WGS metagenome assembly OJMH01 (sample SAMEA2452115, study PRJEB22498) | human gut metagenome | reverse complement strand
CACCTCTCCGCATTCCTCGCATTCTTTCCCTTCCGTCAGCCCTGCTTCCGTACACATCGCTTCTTTCCCTGCCGTCGTCTTTTCTCTGTGCCCTTTCGCCGGAATGACCTTCTGCTCTTCCGTCACCTCTCCGCACACCCTGCAGTGCTTTCCTTCCGTCAGCCCCGCTTCCGTGCACGTCGCCTCTCTCCCTTCGTCTTTTACTTCCTCGTGCGCTTTCTTCGCGATCCTCACTTCTTCCGCGCTCGTCTCCCTCTCTCCTCTTTCGTCTTCATACAGCTTCCCGCAGATTTCGCACTGATAGTGCTCTCTGTTCCCCTCTTCTCTGCAAGTCGCTTCTTTTGCCTCTTTGTGTACCAATTTGTGATAGTGCGAAGATTCCCCCGAGGAGAGCTTTACGCTCCATTGCAGCGTCCCCAAGGAGAGAATCTGAACATACGCTTTTCCTCCGGCAAAGGAGGAGCGGGACACGCCGATGTGCGTCAGCAGTTCGCCGTTTACAAGCGCGTAGGACTCTTCCGCGCGCTCGCCGAAGTAGAGCGAAACCGTCGCCGTATTGCGCGCGCCGTCCGTCGAGCCGATGTAGTTCAGGATTTCCGAAGTAACGCCTTTGATGCGCACGCGGTTACAGACGTCGCTTCTGTTTCCGCTCTCCACATTGGAGCCGTAGACGGACAGCAGGGCGCCGTTCGCCGCGTTCCATCCGTTGATCCCCGCGGCGTGCAGCGTATCCACGCTGTCGAACAGGTTGATAAAGAATCCCGCCTGATTGGTCCAGCCGCCGTTGGCCAAGCTGAATGTGATGCTGTTTTCTTTGGTCAGATCGAGCGGAATTTTGTTATAGAGGTATCCCGTCCCGCCGTTGACAAAGACGGTATATCCGCTCTGAACCCCCATATTGCCCCAGGGCGCGTAAGAGCCTGCACCGGGGTATGCCGTGCCCGCGGCGTGCATATCCCAGCCGTTTGCGTCCGTATATTCGATGGTCTCCGGTTGAGAGACGCTCATGTTGAAGTTGATTGCCGAGCCCGTCGCGACGGTCAGGTAAGCCTTTCCCTCCGCAAAGTCGGCGCGGGTAAGCGTCAGCCAGGCGACGTGCGTGCCGTTGACGGAAACGGCGGTCCGATCCGTGCCGATCTCGATGCCGACCGTAAAATCGTACTGATTCCAATTTGTCTTATCGTACGTTTCCGGAAAGAAGAAGGGCGACTGCACCCCGTTGTTGACCTGTAACCTGCCGTAATTGCCGTTCGTATTGTCGTTGCTCCCCCAGAGCGCTACCTTTGCGCCCGAAGCGGTTGCATTCCAGGTATTGTTTCCCGCGATCAGCCCCCGCTCCAGATCGTCAAAAAGAGCCAGCACGTACCATGCTTTCCCCCAAAGATCTTCCGTCGTGTGCATATAGCGGATCAAAATGGGCTTCGTTACGTCAAACGCCCTGTAATTCGCGAGGTACCCCGCGTTCGCCAGCGTAAACGACGTGCGGTCGCCGTTGACCGCGGGAGCCGTCCCGTTTCCGTAGTGATTGGGGATGACCGTCGTCCCTTCCGCATTGACGTAGGTCGCAGCCATCTGCATGTGCGTCGCCCAGCCGTTGGCATCCGCATCCCAGTCATACGTTTCGCCTTCCGTACTGCCCTTGTACAGCGTAATTCCCGTGTCGACGGGCGCCGCAGAGACGGCGGCGACGCCGAACGACAGGCATAGCACTGCCGCAAAAACTGCCAAAAGTTTCTTTTTCATCATTATTTCCTCCCGATATCGCGCGGGCAGAGCCCGCATAAAGAGAACGCCTGAATTTTTTCGCGTTCTCAGTTTCCCAGATTATCTCTCTGCAACTAAACGTTGCTGCCCCCTAGGGGGCAGCGGCTCTTTGAATAAAATGAAAAGAGCCGGCGTTTCGCCGAAAACCGACTTTCAGACGCACGGTTTTCGTTTGATCATCGTCGATTTGTGTTTACGTAAACACAATGAAAATAAGAGTTTTATACTCTGCGGGTGCTCTGCCGCTCGACGTATTCCGCGACCAGCTTATTCTCTTCTCCGCTTTCCTTGCCCGCGAGATAATTGAAATAGAAATGCGCTTCCCGCGCGATATCCAGCGAGATCGTCGAGAGCGGCGGCTCAAAGAAGTTCGACATGGGAATGTTGTCGAAGCCGATGACGGAAACGTCATCCGGCACGCGCTTGCCGCTGTGCTTCAGCCCGTTGATGACGCCGAACGCCATCATGTCGTTCATGCAGAACGCCGCATCGAAAAAGACGCCCTCCCGCACCAGCTGCTCCGCAATGTTATATCCCACGATATAAGCCTCTTCGCGCGGATAATTCCCGTTGATCACGCTGTGTTCGTCCAGATACATCCCCTTCTCTTCCAGGCATCGGACGAAATAGGGCACGCGCCGGTCAATCTTGATATAGTCCTTTCCCATACCGGCGATAAAGATGATCCGCCGGCACCCGTTTGCAGCGAGGGACTCCACCGCCTGCAAGATCGCTCGCTCATAGATGAGCTCCATCTTGAAATCGCCCTCTCCGTAAGAAGTACGGATCAGCCGCGCACCGATCTCTTCCAGATGGCGGACATATTTCGCGGGAAATTCGGACGCGTAATTGACGACGCCCGCGACGCGGTTGGAGATCAGGCTCTCCAAAACCTGCGGGAGTTCCTCTTCGTTCGCCTTATAGACCGAAATCACGTAGTCGTCCCGCTTTGCCTCCTCGATCATCGCGCCCACGACCTGCAGATAGTAAGGGTTGGTCAGATCGGGCACGACGATGGCGATGCGGTTGCTTTTGCCGCTGACCAGCCCCGAAGCGATTTTGTTGGGAATATAGCCCAGCTGGTCGATTACCTTCCGGACTTTCCTGCGCGTCGCATCGGACACGTATCCTCTTCCCGTTACAACGCGCGTCACCGTCATCGTCGAAACGCCGGCGCGCTGCGCCACTTCTTCCCTGGTCACCATTGCCTGATCCGCCTTGTGTGTTTACGAGAACACACTTTTTTATCTTATTATATCACCCGTACAGCCCTTTGTCAATACCTTTTTAAAAAAAATATGAAAAAATTTTTCGCCGTAAGTGCGCCGTTTTCACAATAAAAAAATCGGGCGCGTCCGATTTTCTCAAAATGCTCAAAAACGCCGCTGTTTGGGAAAGGAAAGCAGATTCAGCCCCGTCTCCTCTTCCCGCACGCGTTCGGGAAGGATCTCATACAGCGTGAAATACAATTCCGCCGTCGCGGAAATCACCGCCTCGTTCAGATGCCCGCCGTAAACAACGCCGTCTTCCCCGCAGACCGCGATGTGAAAATGAAGATAAGGCGCGCCGTCTTTGGCAGTGACATTCCCCGTCAGCGCGGCGATCTCGCGCTCGCCGGACAGTTCGCGGACGATGTACTCCTTCCGCGCGACGCTGTAAACGCCCAGCTTCACATAGTCGGCCGCGCCCAGGCCCATGACGGAGGCCGAAAGGATCTTCTCCTCTTTGCAGACCGCCCGGACGGCGGAAAGGAGTTCTTCCCCGCGGTTTAAGCGCAGAATCAGCTGCTGATGCTTTCTCTGATATTCCATCTTATTTCTCCATTAAATAGCGTATGATCTCGCCCGCCAGGAGCATGCCCGCCACGGGCGGCACAAAGGAGATCGAAGCGGGCGCCGGGCGTTCGCCGCCGGTATCTGCCCGTTTCGGCTCTTCTTTGGAATAGACGACGCGGAGCCGTTTGATTCCCCGCGCTTTCAGTTCCCGCCGCATCACGCGCGCGAGCGGACAGACGGACGTCTGAAAGAGATCCGCCGCTTCAAAGCGGGACGGATCGAGCTTGTTGCCCGTTCCCATCGCAGAGACGAGGTGAAATCCCTCTTTCTCCGCGCGGACGGCGAGTTCGATTTTGGCGGAAACGGTGTCGACCGCATCCGCAACCGCGTCGAATGCGGAGAGCGGGAAGCAATCGGCGTTTTCAGGCAGGTAGAAAACCTCGTGCGCCCGAACATTGCAGGCGGGGTTGATATCCAGAATGCGCTCGCGCATAACGGAAACTTTGCTCCGCCCGATCGTGGAGTGCAGCGCGACCAGCTGCCGGTTCAGGTTGGACGGCGAGACGGTGTCCGCATCAAAGAGGGCGATCGTCCCCACGCCGCTCCGCGCGAGCGCTTCCGCCGCATAGCTGCCCACGCCGCCCAGACCGAACACAGCGACCTTCGCGGCGGACAGCTTTCTGAATTTTTCCTCTCCCACCAGGGAGACCGTGCGGGAAAACGGCATATTATAAGAGCGCGAGCCCCTCCCGCTCTGCCGCGGCTTCTTCCTCCGCGCTCCAGACGGAGGCCTGCACCTCGCCGATATGGCGTTTTTTCAGGAAAAACATGCACAGACGGGACTGCCCGATTCCCCCTCCCACCGTCAGCGGCAGTTCGCCGTTCATGACCGCGCGGCAATAGGGATTGGAGAGCTTATCCAGCTCTTTTTTCTGCCTGAGCTGTTTTTCGAGCACGGCGGCGTTGACGCGGATCCCCATCGAGGAGATTTCCAACGCGCAGTCGAGCGGCTCGTGCCACAAAAGGATATCGCCGTTCAGCTTCCAGTCGTCGTAATCTGCGGCTCTGCCGTCGTGCGGCTGTTTATTTGCGAGCGGCCAGCCGATCTGATAGACGAACACCGCGCGGTAAGTCTTGGTAAACGCGTTTTCCCGCTCGCGGGGCGTGAGTGCGGGATACATTTTTTCGAGCTCTTTGGTGGAGACAAAGGTAATTTCCCTGGGGAGATCGAAGGTAAGCGCAGGATATTTTTTCGTCACCTGCGCGGCGATCCGCCGCACCGCGAGGTAGACCGCGCGGACGACGGTCTTAAGGTAGGTATAATTGCGCTGATCGGGGCGGATGATTTTTTCCCAGTCCCACTGATCCACGTAATAGGAGTGCAGAGCGTCCGCCGATTCGTCCCGACGGATCGCGTTCATATCGGTATACAGCCCGGTGCCCTCCGTAAAGCCGTAGCGCGCGAGGGCGCTCCGTTTCCACTTTGCGAGCGACTGTACGATCTCAAGGTTTCCCGCGACGCCGTTCGCGTCGAAAGAAACGGGGCGTTCCACGCCGTTCAGGTTGTCGTTCAGCCCGGATTCGGGACGGACGAAGAGGGGCGCGGAGACGCGGGTCAGCTTCAAAAGTCTGGCGAGTTCCTTTTCAAATTGATCTTTGACGAACTTGATCGCCACTTCGGTTTGCAATAATGTGAGGCTCATGGTTTCTCCCTGATGTCGATTTTATAGTATTCTTTCAGCAGCGTTTTCAAAACTTTGATCTCGCCCGCCATCTTCTTTCCCGTATCCGTATCCCGCACGAGAATGCGCGGCTCATAGGTCTGCAGCGTCCGGCTCTTGGAGTGGAGATCTTCCAGGCTGTCGATATACTCCTTTGCGGAAGTAAAGGGCGCGTGGCTGACCAGGAAAAGCCCCTGCGAGTTGCTGATCAGGGTGTAGCCCCCGATCCCCGTCTTGGAATGATAGGCCTTCGCCAGCCCTCCGTCAATGGTGATGTGTTTTCCGCCCGCGCTCTCCGGCGCTTCGCCGTCCTTCACCTTCACCGGCATATGCCCGTTGACGATATGCGCGAACTTCCCGCCCGTACCGAACTCGCCGAGCACGCGTTCGCAGTATGCCGCATCCTTTACGAACGTGTAGTAGGGATTTTTCTTTTCCGCGGCGCGGGGATCCCCGAAATGCTTTTCGTAGGTGACCATGCGGTCGCGCCCGAACACGGGCGAATTTTTGCCGCACCACAGATACCAGATATAGTCGACGGAATAGGGATCTCTCTGCCAAAACGCGTCGCGCACCAGCCGGTCCAGCCTGTCGTAGAGCGCTTTCCCCGCAAACAATTCCTCGCCGACGGCGACGCGCGTGAACGTGCCGTCCTCGTCCGTAGGCACGCAGCCGTGCATGAGCAGATTGCCGTTGTATACGAGATACATGCTCCCCTTTTCGACGATAAAGCGGATGTGAGACTGCAGTTTGGCGGAGTGGAGAAACTCCTCCCGCAGGAAGGAGACGATCGCCCGTTCCTCCTTTGTCAGCGCAGTCTCCGGATAAAGCGCGCGGTCCGCCATATCGAATTCGGGATGCGCCGCGATCATCGCGTTTTCCAGCTTCAGCTGGATCACCGTGATCGCCTTGTTCAGCTTTGCCAGACTGTCGTTGCCGTCAAAGGGAACGTCCGTATTATAAGTGTCGTCGATGCGGAAGGTCTCGCAGGGGTCGTCCGCGTATCGCTTCGCCGCGTAAGAGCTGAGCGGGCGGAGATTGATGCCGTAGCGGCTCTCGAGAATCTGAAGATTGCGGTACGTGCAGTTGATGCGGATGATATTCGCGATGCACGCGGCGTTTCCGCACGCGGCGCCGATCCACAGGAGATCGTGGTTTCCCCACTGAATATCCAGAGAATGATAGCGCATCAGCCGGTCGACGATGACGTCCGCGCCGTCGCCGCGGTCGAAGATATCCCCCACGATGTGCAGATGATCGATCGCAAGGCGCTGAATCAGCTCGCACATGGCGACGACGAAGGAATCCGCATCGTTCAGCTCGATGATGGATGAGATGATATTGTCATAATAGTTCTGCTTGTTGATGGACTGATGGGACATGTTGATCAGCTCGTCGATGACGTACATATAGTCCCGCGGGAGCGCCTTTCTCACCTTGCTGCGCGTATACTTGGAAGCGACGACTTTGAGCACCTCGATGAGCTTCAGCAGGGTCTGCCGATACCATTCGTCCATGTCTTTTTCTTCCCGCTTGACGATCGCGAGCCGCTCTTCGGGATAATAGATGAGGGCGGCGAGATCGTCCTTCTGGCGCGCGGTCAGAACATAGTCGAAAATCATATCGATTTTTGTCCTGATCACGCCCGAAGCGTTTTTCAGAATATGCAGGAAGGTATCCGCTTCCCCGTGAAGATCGCTCAAAAAGTGCTCCGTCCCCTTCGGGAGGTTGAGAATCGCCTGCAGATTGATGATTTCGGACATGGCGCCCTTGGGAGAGCGGTAAGAGCGCGCCAACAGCTCCAAGCATTGATAATCCATGACAAGATACCCCTTTCTGCCTTTATTATATTATAAGTGAAGGGAAAAGTCAAAGAATGTTGGCGGGAAGCGCGAAAAAAGCCGTCGCCGCGCAGAGAAACATTTCAATTGCACGGAATAAACCAGCGGGAATCTGCCCGCGGGGAATAACAAAGCCCCTCGCGATACAAAAGAGCGGTTTATCGAAACAGCGGAAGAGACGAGTTCCGACCCGCAGCCGGACACGCCTTTAACGCAACCTGTTCGGGCTCTGCGACAAGCGGCCGTATATCTACGCAATTCCCCGCCCGTTTGGCACGAATCCGCCTGAAATCTGCCGTATAACGGGTTCTGCGCATTCTCTGCAACAGATTCGCGCAGAAACGTATCCCCCGGTACGAAGGCGCGCAGGCGGGGTTATCAGGTTTTGATACTGCTATTAGCACAAATTCAGTTTATATTGGGTTTATATACAGTTTAAATATATTTTAAAAGTAAGCATAAAATTTCCTGGAATTGGCTTTCCTTAAATAAAGTACAGTTCAAAACAATTAAAATATATCTATACTGTATATATTCTTTAAAGGTTAGCATTGTGTTTTTCCATTTTAATATTTCAGCGGCGGACAATTTTATTTTATCATGGTTGGATTTTTGATTCATCGCTCAGCCTCTACCCTGTAAGACGTTGTCACTTGGCTTTCCTTAAATAAAAAACAGTTCAAAACAATTAAATTATTATTAAATATATCTATACTGTATATACTCTTTAAAGGTTAGCCTTGTGTTTTCTATTTTAATATTTCAGCGGCGGACGATTTTATATTATTATGGTTGGATTTTTGAATCATCGCTCAGTTTTTGCCCTGTAAAAAATTGTCACATGGAAGAGCTGTATTCCTCTATGCTGATGTACGCTCTTTTTTGTAAAAAGAACCGCGCGGGGAACGTGGCAGAAAGGATTTTTGTTATTTTCTCTTTCCCTTCTTTTTCGTCCGTTTTTCCTGTAAATTCTTTATAGAAGAGATGACCGCAGGTTATCTCGGGCGACTGCGCGAAGAAAGCGGAAAAAGCTGTACGCTTTTTTAACCCCGTTTCTTTTGTAAAAATACTGCACGGTACCTAAACGGCGAAGTTTTTGTGATTTTCTCTTTTCTTCTGTTATACGGTTTTCTGCAAGGGAAAAAGAGGCGGAACTTTAAAATAAAAAAACGATAGCATCCGGCGGGGGAGCCGAATGCTATCGTTTAATCATTCCATCTGATTAGCGCGATCCTATTATTTTACTAGTTTACTAATCTCAGAATGTTCAGTTTTTAAAATCCTGCGCTGTCGTACAGCGGTGGATTCCCCCATTTGAGGTATCCAAAATTCTCTGAGAGAATATTGAAGTTTTGATAATTTCCTCCCCGATTGCTCGGGGAGGAATACCGTTTACAGCTTATGCCTCAATGTTAGAGACAACAAGAGTTTTAGCACCGAGTGTACTCTGAAGTTCAAAGAAGAACGGATAAGCGTTACCACCCCAAGAAGCAACCGAAATAACTAAGGTCTTGTTCCCAGATTCGTCTGTAAAGACATAACCAAAGTTTTCAACAGCCTCATTGTAAGCAGTTTCCGCCGCTTCCAAAGCAGCTTGCAGGTCGGGATCCTCAGGAGCAGCTTCAGACGCTGCCTTCGCAGCATCATAAGCAGTTTTCAGATCATAAAGCGCTTTCGAATCATTCGCAACGATCGCCTGGAGTTCCAACGCCTTTTCCTTTACAGCTTCCCTCGCGACATCCGTCTTGATCGTATCGCTGTTAAAGAACGTGGTGTAGACTTCGGCAACCGCCGCAGCTACGTCGCTTGCCGGCGTAGCTGCGCTGAAGTTATTCACTTCAGCGAGCCATTCCTCAGCAATCGCGAGCTCTTCTTTCTCAAGCTCTTTCTGCGCAATATCATCTCTTACCGCCTGCAACTTCGCATAGACCGGTGCGTTGTTCGCGATCTCGTACGCATGCTTGGTCTCAAGCGCGAGCACGTTCGCTTCCATCGCCGCGAGGATTTCCTCATCGGTCATAGCAATTCTCAGAACGATGTTGTTGATCTCTTCGTTCGTGTACTTGTTCTCAGCAATCAGCTTGTCACGAATCGCCTGCTTCTCTTCCTCCGTCTTCGCGGACATGCCTGCGACAACTTCGGGAACAACCGTGAAGTAGATGGTGTTCATGGAAGTGATACCGGAGACCAGAGAATCGAGGTCGGTGCAAAGCGCCACAACTTCATTCATGTTCTTCGTGATATCAGCGTCGTTCGACCAAATGTAATTGTAGTCGGTTCCGAGCGCTTCGCACGCTTCCTTGAACGCAGCCAGCTTCGCGTTGTAGCCAGTCTCGTAATCATCCGCAGCCTTGAAGGTCTCAACCGTATAGTCTGCAACGATCGCATTGATCTCCGCAATCATCTCAGTCTTACGAGCAGTGGATTTAACGAGCTCATCCGCAACCGCCTTAACCGCAGCATCCAGCTGAACTTCACCATAGGTGTAATCGCCGATCGCCTTGAGGACGTTGTAGTGAGCGAGCTGGGCAACCAACTCTGTAATCGCATCGTTGATATCCTTCAGACCAGTCTTTCCTTCATTCGTGAAGAGCGTTTCAAGATCAGCCGCGTGATCGATCGCGTCATTGTCACCGGAGTTCGGCGTGTTCAGGAACGCGTTATTCGCCTTATAGAAGGCATCGATCTTTTCGACGATATCTTCCGCAATCAGATCGGGGATCGTAACGATCGCACGAGCAGCCTCGTAAGCGACGGTGTACTTTTCGCCGACAACGACCGCTTCCGTGAAGCCTCTGACTCCTGCCGCATCGTTGATCGCCTGGATGTAAGCATTCCGTTCGGTCAGATCGGACGCATCCGCAGGCAGATATTCATCGAATACCTTGAACCAGGAGTTGATAGCCGCAGCAATCTTAGCGACGTTTTCATCCGTCTTGTTTTCTTCGGTAAGAGCAGTGTAGGTGGTCAACTGAATCGCAATGTTGGAAACAGCGTCGTTGATCAGCTTCTTGCGTTCGATCTCTCTGTAAGAAGTCTGCAGTTCGTCAGACAGGTAGTAGTAAGCCAGCGGCGCATCTTTTACAAGCGCTTCGTATGCGCTGACGCAGGTTTCACCGGATGCATTTTCAGCAACGAAGTTCGCAAGCGTCTTAGCCAGCTCAACACCGGTTCCGACATACGGCTGCATCCAGTCTTCCATGCTGGAAGCATAGTCGTTGATCGCAGGTACGGTTACCTTGCCGTCCACAACCGCAATCGCACCGTACAGTTTCTGATAATCCGCATAGACGTTTACATAAACTTCTGCAAGATATTCATCCGTAATCGTCTGCGCGCCGACCGCCTCATAAACCGCGGCGAGATCAGCTTTCAGCGTTCCGGCCTTTTCAAAGGTCTTGGCACCGGCAAACAGATTTGCAGCAAATTTCTGCGTGTTCTCAACGGAAGTGACATAATCCGTCAGCAGTTTATCGACAACCTCCTGCGTCAGAATCTCAGTCAGCTTGTCGGCTTCCAGATCGTATACACCAAATACAGTATCCGTATAAGCCGCGTATTCTTCTTTCACAGCAGCCAAGGAAGCAAGATCGGTATCCGCAACAACCTTAGCAACATAATCGCCGTAGACATCGACCAGGTTCTGAATACCAGCCGCGATATATTTCTGGGCAAATTCGCTCAGAGCAGCTTTTTCTGCAGCATAGCCCGCAGCAAACGTTTCATAAACCGGTTTCGTTTCCGTGGTAACCTCTTCGCCTTCGCCCGTCTCGACTGTCGTCGTGTAAGCATCGAAAGAGTGAGCAATCACAGCGTTGAGATATTTCTCAGCCGCAGCGTAATCCACGTTGTAGTGCGTGTTGACCGTGACAGCGTTGGCGTTGTTTGCCGCCGCATAGTCGGTCGCAACCTCATCGGTGACCAGTTCAACATAAGCGGCATGCGCAGCCATCGCCTGTGTACGGGTCTTCGCCACTACATCTTCACTCGTAGCATAGGGAACAACCTCCGAAACGACTTCGTAAGCCTTCTTCGCCGTAGCAATATAGGTAGCGATCAACGTGTTGGCAGCTTCTGCCGTATAAGTTTCGTTATAGACCTTGTCGTTGGGCGTCTTAGCGCCTTCCGTGGCCGTCCAGTTGTTAACCGCAGTCTCAACCGTGGCGTAAACCTCAGTGATATTCTGCCCCGCAATGGTCGTGTAGACCGTGTAGACATCCATCGGGAGGTCGATCACGTAGTAAGGAGCAAATCCTTCGAGCGCAGCGTAAGCAGTCGTCAGCTTCGTGCTGAACGCCATACGAGTCGGATCCGTCTTGAAATCGCCCGCAGCACCGCCGAACGCGGTTTCCTCGATCATCTGCTTGATGAACGCAGCCGCATCGGCATAAGCCGTCTCATAGTTGGCAATAATGTTATTGTAATTCTCCTCAACGGTTTCAGCGAAGTAACCCGCCGCAACGACATTCTTGTTGATCGTGTTGTACGCCTCTTTGACGCTCGGAGCGCCCTCGGCGCCAACCACAGCTGCAACGCGGTCGACGTAGACCTGATCTTCACCCTTCGTGTAGCTGTCCGTCGTCTTGGTGCCGTAGGTATAGACGTTCTTCGCAGAAGCGAGCGCGGTTTCAGCCGTCGTTACGTATGCAGCATACAGAACGTCATATTCCGCCTTTTCCGTCTCACTCGAAGGCGTTGCGGGGACCGCCGCGATATCGCCGATTTTCTGATCAGCCGTCGCGCCGTCGATCTTTCCGACTACGCCGTTATAGAACGCCCAGAAAGCAACCGTCTGCGCGGATTTGACCTGAACCTGTTTCCAAGCTCTGGACGAATCATTCTGAATCTTTGTGTCGTACAAATTCGTAATGTAAGCATTGTACGTGGTCTCCGTCGCTCCCTCGGGAATCACAGCAGCCTTAAACGCCGCAATGAATTCGTCCGCATATTCTTCCGCATGGAGCAGATCGACAACGTCCTGCGCCTTGGCGCCGGCCTTTGCCTTATCTTCCGGAACGTCCATTTCACCCTTCAGATAGAACTGATAGTCTTTCAGCGCTTCGTATCCGTTGGATACTTCGGTCAAAGCATCTTTTCTCTCTTCCAGGAACTGGTCGATCACAACGAGTTCGTCATTCAGCGTAATACCGCCGACTACCAGCGGAGTCGCGGGAACAGCGGGAGTTTCGCCCTCAGCAGGCTTGCCGTCGCCAGCAACGTAAACCGCTTCGATCTTTCCGATCAGCGTATCGATGACATGAATCATGTCGTAAGCGCCCGGCGTGACGGTTTCCTCTACCGTCTGATTGAGAACGGGAACGGTCGCCTCGCCGTCTTCCATCATAATTTTAACGGTAGCGGACTTGAGGAGCTCTTTCGCCTCATCGCTCAGCTTGTCATACTGCTCATCGAGCGCAGCAATGGCATCCTTGTCGGCAGAAACGATACCAGCCGTTTCTCTCTCCGCGTAGAACGTATCCAACGCATCGACGAAATCTTCCATCGCGACATAGTCTTCGATGATCTTTTCGCAATTTTCGGTGTAATTTTTCAGAATCTCATCGACATCTGCCTTGGTGTTCGCGAGAATGATCTGGACAAACGCGATTTCGCGCTCTCTCGTGGTCGCTTCCTTGACAGCGGCGATATTCGCCAAGTCACTCAGCTTAACCAATTCGGGAGCAATCGTATTCTCATAAACGACGATGATCTCCGCAGCGGCATTCGCTTTATAGGCATTGAGATCGAAAACCTCTTCGCCTTCGAGATATTCCGCTCTGATCGCGGCGACAGCGGAGTCAAGCTCCTCCTGCGTTGTGGCAGCATCAATCGTGCTGAAATCAACCGAATGATGGCCCTTTTCAAGCAGTTCCGCCATCAATTCGACCTTCGCATTGACCTTCTTGGCATACAGAGAGTTCCCTTCGCTGTCCTTATCGAGCTGCGCTTCGAGATCGGCAACAGCCTTCTCCAAGGCATCGATATCCGCCTGCGCCTGAGTCATCTTCTCATCCAACGCGGTGACGCTGTTTTTCACGCCGTCGATCGTGGCATTGACAGTCTTGATCTGCGCTTCGATTTCTTCGGTCAGCTCTTTATCCAGATTATCGATCGCAGTCTGCAAAGCGGTCTTCGCTTCCGTGACCGCTTTTTCAAGCGCGGCGATGGAAGCCTTGACCTCTGCCGCATCCGCCTTTTCCGCGATATCGGCTGCAATCTCATCGAGCTGATCGACCAAACCGTCGATATCTTCCATACCGAGGTCGGCAATCGCGGTCTCCAAAGCAGTCTTCAGACTATCGATATTGGTCTGCAGTTCCGTCTTGGCGGAAGAGACGCTTTCGGTAATCTTCTGCTCCAGCTCCGTTTTCGCCGCAGCGATTGCGTTGGCGATCGCATCCGGATCTTCTACGCTGATGACGACGTTATACGTCGTATCGTCGTAGCTGATTTCCGCACCGGTCACACCAGCTTTCACACCGGTTACTTCTTTGCCGCTTGCCGTGGCTACTGCCGTGTCATAAATGGTGACACTGACGTCAGCAACCGCGACCCCCTCTGCGACATCGAACAAATCGGTCTTTTCTCCGACATTAACGCTAACTACCGTGGGACCGGTGACCTTCGGCGTGTTGTCTTTGCAAGCCAGCACAAAGGACATCGAGAAGCACAGAGCTACCGCCAATATCAATGTCAGCAACTTGTTTCTCATTAATAGGACCTCCTATAAAATTTACTGAAGTTTACTCTATCCCCGGAAAAATCCCGGCCTTACGAGAGAGGGCTCTCCCCTTTCCCTTCGCAAAAAAGTAGAAAAAGGCCATAGTTTTCCCCATGGATACGATAATTATACTATGAACGGACGAGAAAGTCAACGAATATTTTAATATTTTATTTCATAAATTACGGATTTGTGCAATTTTTCACCGGGAACGAACGCGCCGCGCCGCCGATTTTGCGGGGCTGGCGGGAGAAAAGCGGATAAATTTGCGCTCACGTGCGGAATCGGCGCCCCGTTCACGGGGTTTCGCGGCGAAAAAGGCGGAGTTCCCGGCGGGAGAAATTTCCATTCAGCGCTTTTCCCGTCGTGCAAACTGCCTAATACCGCCGCGCGGAAACAGCGGCCGGCAAAGCGCCGCCGCTCCGACGACCAGCCCGGCGCCCGCTTAAAGAAGCGCCCGGCCGCAGCCCCGTTCGGACATGCCGCGCCGCAGACGCAAACGGTTCAAAAATAAGGCTACCGTCACGGCCGATTCATCTTTTTTCCGCTTTCCCCCGTACGGGCACGCATGTGCGGAATCATAATCTGTTCACGACATATATATAATCGTATATCATATACGCGTACGCGGGCGGGACGAAGGACGGCAAAGGAAAACGCCTGCGCATGCGTTCATATCCGCAAGCAAACACACGTTGCTGCAGCGCGCCGCCGCGGCTTCTGCGCGTAGCCGCCAGGCAGGGAGGAAAGCGTTTCGACGTTTGAAAGGGTATCGGAGCGCCGCCGGATTCCGTTTCTCCCCACGCGCGGAAGGGCGCAGGGCTCGCTCAGGGCGCCGCCCGCGCAATTTATTTTAATCCCTTCATGATTGGCTTTGCATTGCCTGTTACTTATCGTTTATTTTCGTTACCCGTTATCTTTATATGCCGTCCGCAACGTTTCTGGCCGCAAAAAAAAGCAGAGCGCAAGCTCTGCTTTCGGTCACGCAGTTTTAATGCGGAAGCTCTTTCGCGTTTCCGCCGCCTTTACCAGATCTGATTGTACAGCTCGATTACTTCCTGCTCGGTCGGCACGCGCGGGTTCGTCGCCGTGCAGGCGTCTTTCAGCGCCGCTTTCGCCATGACGGGAACCTTTTCGTCGTACTCCTCCTTGGAAATCTTCGCGCTCTGCGAGACGGAGACGGGCATATTCATCTCCTTCATCATGAACTCGATCCAGTTCACGAGCGCGCGCACCGTGGTGATCGTGTTGAAGTTCTGCAGCCCCAGGATACGCGCCACGTGCACGTATTTTTTGACGCAGGACGGATAGTCCTTTCTCGACTTGCTGTGGCGGTCGATTCCGCTGTTGTATTCGATGATCTTGGGGAGCAGAATGGCGTTCGCCCGCCCGTGCGGAATGTGAAAGTTGCTCCCAAGCTGATGCGCCATGCCGTGATTCAGCCCCAGGGAAGCGGAGTTGAACGCCAGCCCCGCGAGACAGGATGCGATGTGCATTTTCCTGCGCGCATGCGCGTCGTTGGAGTCGTAATAGGAGCGGAGCAGGAAGGTGCCGCAGATCTCGATGGATTTTTCGGCCAGCGCCGCGGAAAATTCGTTGTTGTTCAGAGAAACATACGCCTCGATCGCGTGCGTGAGCACGTCCATCCCCGTATCCGCGGTGACGGAAGGCGGCACGGACTTCACCAGCTCTTCGTCCAGAATCGCCTCGTCCGGCAGCATGTCTTCGGAAACGAGCGGGTACTTCACGCCCTTGTTGCGGTCGGTAACGACGGAAAAAGCCGTCACCTCGCTCCCCGTCCCGCTGGTCGTGGGAATCGCGATCAGCGCGGGGTGATAATTCTCATCCATCTTGGAGGCAAACTGGCGCACCGCCTTGGAAAGGTCGATGGCGGAGCCGCCGCCCACGGCGATCATGCACGCGGGGCGCTGTTTCAACAGCTCGGATACGCCTGCGATCACTTTTTCCAGCGGGGGGTCGGGAACGACGTCCGAATACACGGTAAACTCAATGCCCGCGCGCTTTAAACGGTCGGTCACCAGCTCCACCAGCCCGCTCGAAACCACGAACGGATCGGTCACGACGATCGCCTTTTTATAGGGGATCTCCTTCAGACGGTCCAGCGCTCTCTCGCCGAAATAAATTCTCGTTTTAACGTCAAATCTCTTCATATGCTTCCTCTTTGCGGGTACAACCCAAAGAAAACCAAAGGAAATAAACCTTATTTTCTCCGAGTATACCACAAAAAAAGAAAAAAGGCAAATCAAAACAACACCCCGGCGGCAGATTTTTCGCCGATATGGCCGCCGACCGGCATGAAGTCTTATAAAAATCAACTCTTAAAAAGGATCGGACATTCTTTCCGACGGCAAACAACGCGCGGAAAGGGAACTCTCCGCGCGTTGTTTCTTCTCAATCAAATCGGCCGGAAGGATCGCGGCGGCTTTTGCCCGCTTTCCCCCGCCCGCCGGGCGACGCCTTCAGAAATGCGCCTGCTCATACTTTTTTCTCGTGGCTTCCCCGCCCCGCAGATGGCGCTCGGCGAGGTTGACTTCCAGCACGCCGTGCACTTTTTCCGCCAGCCGTTCGTCCAGAGAAAGGAGCCGCTCGGTCAGATCCTTATGCACGGTGGATTTGGAAAGGTGAAAGACCTTCGCCGCGCCGCGCACCGTTCCCCCCGTTTCCAACAGCCAGTTCGCCTCTTCGTAAATGCGGTTTCTCATATATTCTCGCAAAACAGTATCCTCCCACAGGGATACTTTATGCGGGAATGTGTCGAATTATGTCAAAAACGCTCAGAGCGCCTCAAAGCGCCTGACGCCCGCTCCGTACAGAATGAGATATCCCGCCGCGCAGAGCGCGCCGCCCGCAAAGATGCAGGCGAGCAGCCCGACCGCGACGCCGCTCACGCTGAACAGATACGCCGTCCCCGCCAACAGCAGGCAAAGGAGCAGGTTCAGCAGCATCGCGAGCAGCACGGAAAGGCTCTGTTTCGCGGCCTGCGCGCGGTTTTTCCAGTCGAACCACGGCTTGAACAGGTTGACGATGAGCCCGGCGTAATTCCCAGCGCAGAGCGAGAGGACGCCGGCGGCAAAATAAAGCAGGCATTCCGCCGCCGATACGTTCAGCGCGACCGCGCAGACGGTCATGGAGAGCAGGGTCTGCGGCAGGGACAGCAGCAAGCTGACGCGGTATTTTACCGAAAGCTTCCGCTCAGTCGGGACGGGCAGGCTCTTTAAAAGCCACAGCTCCTGCCCTTCGACGTTGATCGCCGTCGCGCCGTACAGCGAAAGCGCGCTGAACCCGCTCAACCCGATCGGAAGGAAGAGGACAAAATAACCGCGATAGACGGCATCCGACAAAAACAGATCCTTGACGAAGAGAAACACCGCCGAGAGAATGACCGCGGCAATCCCCGCGGAGACGACGTTTATCAGAAGGGTCGGGTTGGAAAAGACCATTTTCAGCTCCCGCCGGTAAAGCGCGGAGAGCGGAGAAGCGCTTTTCTCTCTTTTCCGCTGTTCCGCCCGACGGGAAGCGGCGCGCGATTTCGCACGGCCGTTCAGCCGCGGATAGAGCGCGGCGGCGAGATAAAACGCCCCGCAGAACGCCCCCGCGGAAAGGGCGAGAAAGCAGAGCCATATCAAAAGGTCGGGCGAGGCGGCGCTTCTCCCGAAAAACCGCCCGTACGGCATCCCCGCAAAGAGAACGCCGACGCCCGTCCGCTCCGTCTCATTGCGCCACCCGGCAAACGAAAGGAGAAACAGCAGCGCGGCGAAGAGAAAGAGCATACACGTCTGCACCGGAGCGCTCCGTTTCGCGCGCGCCGACGCGGCGGAAGCGGCCGTTCCGCAGACGAGCGAAGCGGCGAGCGGAAACATCGGGATGAAAAGGAGATTGCAGACGGCAACGGGATAAAAGAACGGAGAAACGGACGCGTAGAGCGCGTAAAAAACCATCGCCGGCACCATGTAGACGACGGTGATCAGCAGCCCGATCAGGTAATACCCCGTGAGCTTGGACAGCACGACGGTGCGGTGAGACACCGGGCAGGACGCCAAAAGTTCATAGTCCTTTCCGCCGTATAGGGAGCCCGCCGTTAAAAACAAGTAGGTCAGAAGCAGGATCAGAAACAGAAAGCCGAACGCGGCGCTGTAGAGGAGATCTTCCCGCGCGCTCACGTGGAGATCGGCGAGGAAAAAATAATTATAAAGCGCCGCCGCGCCGACGAAAAATGCGATTGCGAAGAGGATCAAAAGGGAAGCGCCGACGGCCCGCGCGGTCTTCCCCGCGCCGCTTCCCTTTTGACGGAAAAAGCGGTTGATGCCGAACAGCCCTTTCAGCTGTACGCCGACCAGGATCAGGTAGTCACGCATCGCAGGTCTCCAAAAAGGTTTCTTCCAGGCTGCCGCCGCCCACGACTTCGCTCACCGTGCCCTCTGCGATCAGCTTCCCCGCCTTGATGATGCCGATGCGGTCGCACAGCTTTTCGGCGACTTCCAGCACGTGGGTGGAAAAGAAAATCCCCCCGCCCTCCTTACAGAAGGCGCGGAACATCTCTTTGAGCGTAAACGCGGCTTTGGGATCCAGCCCGACGAACGGCTCGTCCAGCACCAGCAGTTTGGGCGCGTGCAGAAAGGCGGATATCAGCACCAGCTTCTGTTTCATTCCGTGCGAATAGGATGAGATCAGATCTTCCAGCCGGTCCCCGATCTCGAACGCGGCCGCATAGCGTCCGACGCGCTCTTTCCGCTCGGCTTCGGTGACGCGGTAAAGATCTGCGATGAAACGAAGATACTGCGCGCCCGTCAGATAGTCGTAGATATCGGGGTTATCCGGGATAAACGCGGTGATCTTTTTGGCCGCGACGGGATCCTTTCTCACGGAGATCCCGTCGATCTCGATTTCCCCCTCCTCGAACCCGAGCACGCCGACCACCGCTTTGAGCGTTGTGGATTTTCCGGCGCCGTTGTGCCCGATGAATCCGTAGATCTCCCCGTCCTTTACGGTGAGAGAGAGGTTGTCGACGGCGCGCTTCCCTTTTTCGTAGGACTTTGAAAAGTTTCTGATTTCGAGCATTCTTTCTCCTTTGCGATCAGCCGCCGCACGACGATCGCCCCCGTCACCAGCCCCAGCATCAGGATATAAGACCAAAGCAGGAACACCACCAGCGCCGCAAGGCTTCCGTACAGGATATTATACGAGTGAAAATACCTGATATAGATCAAAAAGCCGAACGTTCCCAGTAAAATGATCGCCAGCGAAACCGCAGAACCCAGCGCGCGGTGCGCGAAACGCAGGCGGACGGGACTGATAAACGTGTGTAGTAAAAAGATTATAACATAAATGACGAAGAAAGAAAACAAATACAGCGCCGATTTTACCAGAACCGCCCAGAAACCGGTCAGAACGAAGTAGCGGAGAATCAGCCGGTTGACAAAGAGCAGCAGAGCGCACAGAAAAAACACCGTCAGCAGGAGAAACAGGAGAAAAAAGGAGAGGAGCTTGCGGATGACGCCGCTCTTTCCCCGCTTTTCTCCGTAGAGAAGCTCGCCGTCCTTCAGCATGTGCGAAAAGAGGGAAGAGCCGGACCAGAATACGGTGAGCACGAAGAGCACGGTCGCCCCGCGGGACGCGCGGCTGGCGGCGTCGATGATCTCCAGCACCATCTCGCGGAACTCCTCCGGAAGGCGCATGGCAAATTCGGTGGAGGCGTCCACGCCGAACACGCCGAACGCCGTCACCATCAGAAAAAAGATGGGGACGATCGCAAGCAGGAGGAAGTACACCCACGCCCCCGCGACGGTCGCCGCGTGCGCGGCGGAAAAATCCCGATAAAACGTCTTGCCGTGACAATATGCCTTTTTCCACATACGCTTAGTGTCCGGAAAAATCCGAAAAATATGAGCGCCGAAACCGATTGCGGCAAAACGCGCCGCAATGCCCGGGTAAATATGCTTCCTGTATAATACTGCCCCTCCCCGCCGCCGCATCTTATCCGAACTTTGCCGCCGTGCGCACGCTGTTCCGTTCCCGCGGATGCTCCGCTGCGTTTTAACACAGAGAAAAAGCGCCGCTTCTGCGGCGCTTTTGGTTTTGTTCTTTTCTTTACGCGGCCGTATTCTCGACCGCTATTGCGTGCGGATTCTCCAGAATGCCCGACGCAAAGTCATAGCAATAATACGAATCCCAGCTGGAGTCTTTTCCGCCCTCCTCCGACAGGAGCAGAGAAGCGCCGCATGCCGATTGAAATTTGATCTGATCCGCGCCGTTTTTCAAAATCACCCGACTGGCAGGCATAATGTTGCTTTTATCTTCCGGTTCCTTTCCGAATCCTTCACCCGGATAGACGGTTCCGTAATAATAGTAACCCGCCCGGACATAGATCATGTAATTTCCGTAGCTTTGTACGACGTCCTTTATGAAAGTGCCGCTCTCCACGGTTACGGTCGATCCCTCCTGCGCGCAGATATTATACGCGCCGGTCGAAACGATCACCACGTCTTTCAGCGTAACCGTCGTTCCCTGCGTAGCGTTGAGACTGCCCTTCATCGTCACGTTTTCGATCCGCGCATTTTTGGCGCCGCTGAGCGTCATGCCGTAGCCGGCTTCCTCCAGGTTGAACGCGCCGTTTTTAATCACGACGTTCTCCCCCTCGATCCGAAAAGCGGAACGGGCGCCGATCGTCATGGAATGCCCGTTCAGGTCGATCACCACGTCGCTGTAATCGACCGTCAGCGGATTGTCTTTATCATACCCCGTCAGCGTTAAATCCCCGCTCAAAATCACGTTGTCTCCCGCCTCTATCGCCTGTAAAAAGGCAGCCGCATCTTCTACGACGCTCGCCGAAGGCGTGCAGCCGGCCGCTTTCACCTGCGCATAATCATCCGCACCCGAAACGACGACGATCCACTTTTCGTTCGCCTCCGCCGTTTTCAATTCCCTTACATGAAAAGAGACGGAAAAGGTCTCGTCCAGATACAGCATCTGGTTGGTCTCCGAATCCCACGCGTACCAATACCCTTCCGCGGACGGATTGAGATTGGCAAGCACGTACCCGGCATCGTAGAGAATATCGATCACATCGTTGATGTTGCCGATCTCTTTGCCCTCCGCTTCTGCCGCCGAAAGCGACGTGTTCATGTTTTTGCAGAGCTGCGTGTCCGCCGAAATCTTCGCCTTTCTGATGAGGCCGGAAAACGTGGGGATCAGCACTGCCGCCAGAATCGCAATCACCGCAATGACGATCACGAGTTCTACGATGGTAAACCCTTTTCTGCTCTTCTTCATCTTTCTTCTCCTTTCCTTTTTCGGGGCGCCCCTTGCGGAAAGGAGCGAAGAAATCAATTTTTCTGCTCCTTAACGGGCCCGTCTCTTTGACTGCAAAGAGACGGGAAAAAGGACGTCCTTTTTCCTTTATTTTACCATAGATCGCACAAGAATGCAATTATTCTGACATATTTTCCTCTACTGAAAGCGCACTTTGTTGATTTCCAGGCCGAATTCGTAGCCCAAAAGTTTCGCCGCCGCGGTGCACATGTTCATGCGGTTCAGGTAGATCTTGAAATAATCCACCACGTCGCACACGGCCGTATCGATGGTGACCTCCAGTACGATCCGCTTATTTTCTCCGTCCACCGTGATGAACGAACTCTCCGCCGCGAGGTTGACCCGGTCGTGAATGTCCTCTACGTTGTATTTATCCTCGATGACGTTTTTGACGCGGCTCTTGTGCACGTCGCTCTTGTCCGCGATGATGAGCGCCGCCGAGACCGCGCTGACCGGAACGCCGAACTGCTCGTCGTGATTGCCGATCGCCATCATGATCTGCGCGGCGTCCTTATAGTCCATGCCGCGGGCGGTCAGAAGGTGATAGGACAGGATCGCGCCCGACTGCGCGTGATCGATGCGGGAGACCGAATTGCCGATATCGTGCAGGTATCCCGCGATCTCCGCGAGTTCGACGGTATGCTCGTCGTACCCCAGTTTTTTCAGGAGCTCCCCAGCGCGTTTTGCGACGATGCTCACGTGGCGGATGGAATGCTCGGTGTAGCCAAGCATCTCGATCTGTTCTTCCGATACGCTGACGATCGCGGTGATCTCGCGGTCGTTTTTCAAGTCCTTTAACGTCATTCTCTATAATTCCTGCACGGAGATCTGCGAATAGATCTCCTCGTACTTATCGCGATAAAATAAATTGGTTCCGCTGGTCGTGATCGCGGCGGTGCCCGCAGCCACGCCGTGGCGCAGCACCTCGCAGAGCGGCGCGTCCTTTAAGATCTGCATGCAGGCGGAGGCGATCATGCTGTCCCCCGCGCCCACCGTCGAATTGATGGCGACGTTCGCGCTCTTGCAGTAATAGCGCTTTTTGCCGTCCGTGAGAATCGCCCCTTCCGCGCCCAGCGACACCAGAACGTTCTGCGCGCCCGCTTCCAGCATCTCTTCCGCCGCGGAGAGAATTTCCCCGTGCGTTACGAGCGTGCGGCGGGAATAATTTTCCAGTTCCTTCAGGTTGGGCTTGACCAGATAGGGCTTTTCCTTCAAGGAGTAGACGAGATTTGCCGTCTCCGTATCCGTGATCGTGCGCACGGACGAAGGGATGCACGCCAGGAGCCTGCCGTAATACGCGGGCGGCACGCCCTTCGGAAGGCTGCCGCTGACGACCGCGATATCCGCCTGCTTTGCCAGCGCCTCCACCAGCTCCAGCAGTTCCTCCTGCTGCGCGGGATAGACTTCGTCCCCCCTGTCGTTGATCTCGGTGAGCATAGACTTTTTGTCTATGATCTTATAATTCACGCGCACGCTGCCGGCGTTCCAGACGAACCGGTGCCTGACGCCCTCTTTGTCGAGAGCGTGCTCGAACATTCTCCCGTTGGATTCAAACATAAACCCCGTCGCCAGGGCGTCGCCGCCTAAGCGGGCGACGCCGATTGCGACGTTCAGCGCCTTTCCCGAATACGTCTCGATCTTGTTGCTGATGCGGTTGAGCATGCCGACGTTCAGATCGTCCACCTCAATCGTACAGTCCATGCTCGGATTCGGGCAGACCGTCAATATCATCTCTATTATACCTCTTTTTTGCTGAATTAAGCCTGCGCAGCTTTCGCGTCTTTGATGATTTTTTCCTGCGCGGCGAACGGCACTTCCTCGTAGCGCAAAAATTCCATTTCAAAGCGGCCGCGGCCCTGCGTCATGCTGCGCAGATCGGTCGCGTACCTGAACATCTCCGCCAACGGGACTTCCGCGTTGATCACCTGTTTGCCTTCCACCGAATCCATGCCCAGAATTCTGCCGCGGCGCTTGTTCATGTCGCCGAGAATGTCCCCCATGTAGCTTTCGGGGACGACCACGCGCACCTGATAGATGGGTTCCAGCAGGACGGGGTTCGCCTTGCGGCACGCCTCGTCGTAAGCGAGCTTTGCCGCAGAGACGAAAGCGACTTCCTTGGAGTCGACGGGGTGATACTTGCCGTCGAACAGCGTGCACTTCAAATCCACCATGGGATACCCGGCGAGAACGCCCTTTGCGATCGCCTCGCGCAGCCCCTTTTCCACCGCAGGGATGAACTGACGGGGAACCGCGCCGCCGACGACCGCGTCCACGAACTCGAACTTTCCGTCCGCAGCGCCCGGTTCAAAGCGGACGTTGACCACGCCGTACTGTCCGGCGCCGCCCGACTGTTTTTTATGTTTTCCCTCCGCTTCCACTCTGCCGCGGATGGTTTCGCGGTAAGCGATCTTCGGTTCTTTCAAAAGGACGTCGCACCCGAACTTCGCTTTCAGCTTCTTGGAAAGCACCTCCAGCTGGGTTTCGCCCTGCCCGCGGATGACCATTTCGCCCGTCTCGGAATCCTTTTCCACTTTAAAGGAGCAGTCCTCTTCGGCGAGACGGTTCAGCCCCTGGAAAATCTTGTCCTCGTCCCCCTGCTTCGCCGCGTAGATCGCGAGCGACAGGACGGGTTTCGGGAAGGAAATGGGGGCGAATTTCACCTTCGCAGCCTCGTCGCAGAGCGTATCGCCGGTGTTGGTCGCGTTCAGCTTGTTCACCGCGCCGATATCGCCCGCCGAGAGCTCGTCTACGGCGTCCTGCTTTTTGCCGCGGAGCACATAGAGCTGGTTGATGCGCTCTCTTTCCCCGGTCACGGCATTGTAGACCGTCATGCCGCTCTTTAACCTGCCGCGGAAAACGCGCAGAATATTCAGTTTGCCGACGAACGGATCGACGACCGTCTTGAATACCTGCGCGGCGAACGGGCCGTTTTCGTCGCACCCCACTTCTACGGGGTTGCCCGCGCCGTCTTCCGCCACGACGGGCGGCTTTTCCGCCGGGGAGGGAAGCAGTGCCACGATCTCGTTCATCAGGTTGATGACGCCCATATTCTGAATCGCCGAACCGCCCATCACGGGGACGGTTTCCCCCGTCTTGACGCCCGCCTTGATGCCCTCGATGATCTCGTCGTTCGAGAGCGTGCCTTCGCTGAAATATTTATCCAGAAGCTCGTCGCTGGATTCCGCCGCGGCCTCGATCAGTCCGTTCTTGATGGCTTTGACCTGTCCGACCAGATCGTCCGGAATGGCGATTTCGTTTCTGCCGCCCTTGGTGAACAGGTAGGCTTTGGAGGAGATGATGCTGACGTACCCTTGCATCTTATTCCCCTCCATGATCGGCGTATGCATGGTTGCGATTTTTCTGCCGAACATTTTGCGGAACGCGTCCATGGTGGCGACGTAATTCGCGTTTTCCTTGTCGATGCCGTTGATGAAGATGATCAGGGGCAGCGCGTGGCGCTCACAGTAATCCACCATCTTTTCGGCGCCTACGCTGACCGAGCCGGAAGCGTCCGCCACGAGAACCGCCGCGTCCACGGCGCGCATCGCCTCTTCCGCCTCTCCGTCGAAATCCGCAAAACCGGGCACGTCCACGATGTTGAGCTTGACTCCCTCCCATGTCGCATTGGCGGTAGCGAGAGAGATGGATATGCCGCGCGCGATCTCCTGCTCGTCGTAATCCATGACGGTCGTGCCGTCCGCCGTCTTTCCCAGACGGTCGATTACCTTCGCGTTGAAGAGCATCGCTTCCGCGAGGGAGGTTTTCCCCTCTCCGCTGTGTCCGATGATTGCAATGTTCCTGATGTTCTTTGCCGTAATGCTCATAAATTTCCTTCCTTCCTTATCAAAGTATGGTTGATACCATCTTTTATATTATAACGGATATCGAAGACGATTTCAATAGGTTTTTTAAATTTTCTCCTCTTTTTTTGTAAAATTTTTCAAAATAAAAAAAAGGGAAAGCAGGAATCTTTCCCTTTTCTCTCTCTTTTTTACGCATTGTCACGCCTTCAGCGCGCCCGAGGTCAGCCCCTCCATGTAAATACGGGAGGTGAACGTGAACAAAATAAGGAGCGGCAGCGTGATGAGCGTGAACCCCGCGACGCTCTGCCCCATTCCGTCGTTGCCCGAATCCGCCATAAAGGATTCGATCGCAACCGTGGCGACCTGCAGGCGGGATTCCCCGATGACCATAAGCGGCCACAGGTAGTCGTTGTAAAAACTGATGAGGTTCATGATCGCGACCGTCGTCAGAATGGGCTTCGCGAGCGGAGCGGCAAATTGCAGGAAGATGCGGAACTCCCCCGCCCCGTCCAGCCGCGCGGACTCGAACACCGCGCGCGGCGTCTGCTGGATAAAGGTCCGGCAGAGGACGATCGCCATGACCTGACCGCCCGTCACCCACGGAAGGATGAGCGCGAGCGGATTGTTTTTCAGCCCCATATCCGAGATCATCACGTACCGCGGCGTGAGCGTCAGAATCGCCGGAATCATCATCATGGACATCAGCAGAAAGAAGAGCGCGTTTTTCCCCGGAAAATCCAGAACGGCGAATACGTACCCGCCCATCGCCGCCAGAAAGACCAGCAGCAGCACCGCCAGCGCGACGTAGACAAAGGAGTTCAGCATGTTGATGTAGATGCCCGAAAACGCGACCGCGTAATTTTCCCAGAAGACCGGGTTCGGAAGCCCCCAGAAATCCGTGTTCAGCTGGTACGTGCTCTTCAGCGAGACGGAGATCATCAGGAAAATGGGCACGAACGCGAGCAGCAGAAGCACCGTCAGAACGACGTAGAGGGCGCCTTGTTTCGCGATTGAACTTTTATTTTTTATCATAAGCTCATCCTCCTAGCTCTCCACATCCTGATTGACCTTGACGCGGTTCAGCACGGCGGTTCCCGCGAAGATGAACGCGAACATCACGAGCCCCAGCGCGCAGGCGTAGCCGTAGCGGCCGAACGTGGTGGCGTTGAGGTAGAGCTCGTAGCCGGGCACGTAGGTCTCCGTACCCGGTCCGCCCTTGGTGAGAAGCAGAATCAGATTGAAATCCTGAATCTGATTGATGAAGCCCAGCATGATCAGTATCTTGATCTGAGAGGCGATCATCGGCAGAATGACGGAGAAAAACCGCCGGACAGAGGTCACGCCGTCCAGCTCCGCCGCCTCCAGGGTGGTCTGCGGAATATTCATCATCGCGCTGTAATAGATGAGGAAGGAAAACGGATCCACAAACGGGAAGCCGACGAAGATCAGCGCCGGTATGGCGGTATCGGGATTGCTCAGCCACTCCGTCTGGAATTGTTCCAGATGCAGCGCGCCGAGCACTTCGTTCAACAGCCCGAAATTGGGATCGTAGATGTTTTTCCACATCAGCGCGCTGACGACGCTCGGCACGACCATGGGCAGGACGAACAGATATCGGTATACGTATTTGGAGCGCGCGCTCCGCAGCGAATAGACCATGAGCGCGGTCAGCAGGGGCACGGTGAGGATTTTGACGATGTACGAAAGCAAAAAAATCACCAGATTGCGGATGCCCGTCAGAAAGTACCCTTCGCTCACCATCATGATGAAATTCTGCACGCCGTTGAAGTTGATGACGGGCGTGCTGCTGTTCCAGTCGGTGAACGCGCGCACGATGGCGACGAACATGGGGTAAAATCCGAAAACCGCCAAAAGGCCGAACACGGGAATCAGCATGCCGTATGCCGTCCTGTGCGACCAGATCACTTTCCCCGCCTTAGCGAGCGCGCCCCGCAGACGCCCGAACAGCAGCACGGCGAATGCAATCGCCGCCGCGCCGAAGAGCGCCGCAAGCACGATAAAGACTACGCCGAGGGGCGAGGACGCGAGCAGCGCCGCCGCCTCCCCCGCCAAAAGTCCCACGCCCGAAACCGGGCAGTACAGAAAGCCGCCGGAGACGGCCACGTCCGGCAGCGCGCCGCCGAATTTCTGCACGCCGCGGAGCGAAAGACTCTCCTGAAACGCGTAAAGCGTCCCCTCCGTACTCGCGACGAACACGCCGTCCTCCGCCGCGACGATGCGCACGGGCGAGACCAGTTCGTTTTTCCCTGCGATGTCGAAGTATGCGAGCTCCCCGCTCAGATCTCTGTCGAGCTTGGAAACCGCGCCGTCCGAAGTGACCGCATAGAGGGCGTCGGCTCCGAGCGCGAGGTCCGCCACATCGTCGTCCAGCCGGAACTGCGCAGACAGGGTTCCGTCAAAGGTATATTTTCTCACGTTGCCGCTGTCCATCCCGAGATAGACCGCGCCGTCCGCAACGGAAACGCAGTCCGCCGTCACGCCGACCGCCGCGTGAAAGAGGGTTTCCCCCGCTGCGGGGTCGATCAGCGTCAGATTATGGCGGCTCTTGCTGGAACCGTGCGAAACGGCAAGCGCGCTTTCGTCTTCCGAAAGGGCGATATCCGTGATGTTGGCGAAGGCGACCGTACCGCCCGCGCCCTCGTATCCGGAAATTTCCGCCAGGCGTTTGCCCGTCGATACTTCGTAAACGCAGATCCGGCTGCCGGAAGCGACGTAGGCGCGCGCCCCGTTCCCGCTGAGCTCGATCGCGACGGCGACGTTGCCGAGGGAAGCGTCTTCCCACAGCAGCGCGCCCGCTTCGTCATACGCCGCCAGCGTGTTGTCCCGCCCCGCCAGAAGGCTGCCTCCTTCAAAGACGGCAGCGCGCGCGTACTGCTTCTCTCCCGCGACGACGGACGTAAACTCCGCTCCGCCGCGGTTAAAGAGGACGGCGCAGACGATGAACGCCGCCGTCAGCGCGGCGCAGACGGCAAACAGCGCGCCGTACAGTTTCTTTCTCTTCATTCAAACTCCTAATATCCGGACGGGCGGTTCTGGGGATATTCCAGGTCCGCGCGGCTGATTCCGGCTGCTTTCAACGAGTCGTCAAAGTATTTCATGACGTTTTCCCTGTGTTTTGCCGCCCATTCGTCGATATCGATCTCGCCCTTGAAAAAGGCGTGGGTATACGTATACCATTCCCGCACGCTCGCCTGAACGTCGTTCGCGGCGCCGCGCGCGATGGTCTGGCAGGGCGATTTCTGGCAGTTCCCCACCGAAACCAGGTCGGCGTACATGTCGGCGTATTTTTCGGGCAGCTCCACGCCGTCGATCAGCACGGAGCCGGTCGGAACGCCGCCGTTTGCGATCAGCGCGTTCTGATAGAGCGTAAAGCCCTCTTTGGAGGAAAAATACATCATGAAGTCGATGACGAGATCGGTCTTTTCCTTGTTCTTCTCGACGATGCCGTAAAATCCAACGGGCACCTCGATGGTCCGCGCGGGCGCGAGCACGTATTCGCCTTCCATGGAGGGCATATTGAAGGTGCCGACGTCAAACTTCATGATATTCATGACGTAATCGGGATTTTCCTCCGCCTTTGCCTCCTCTTTTTCAAGCTCCGCGTAATAGCGGGGCACGGCGTAGGCGCCCTCGATGATCATGGCGACGTCTCCGCGGTAAAAGGAGGAGTGCGGGTAATCCGTGCCGAAATACTTGTCTCCGCCCGCGTAGTACGGGAGCAGGCGCGCGAGCTGCTCGGTGACGAACTTCGTCCCCTCCGAATCCGCCGCATAGGTGCCGTCCGCGATCGCCTTCATCAGGCGGACGGGATTGACGGTGACGTAACCCGCGTCGTCGTTATAGGGGTCGGTCGGATCATATTCCCACACGCCGTCCTTTTCGGGATCGTAACAGTAATCGCCCTCCTTCGCGCGCACGACGTTGATCATATCGCGCGTCACCTGGTCGTTGTAGATCTGAAAGAGATGGCCGGTCGCGCCCGCATAAAAGCCGTCGAACGTGCCGCTGATGCCCAGCGGCTGAACGCCGTTTTTCAGAAGCGTGTCGCAGACGGCGATGAGCTCATCCCACGTCTCGGGGGGCCGGACGCCGTTTTCCTCAAAGATCTTTTTGTTGTACAGCCACACCACCTGGGTGCGCTCGAAGGACAGCGAATCCGTCCCCTCCGCAAAGGGATTGGGGATCTGCGCCTCGTAGTTGAACTGCTCCCGCCAGGGCTTGCCGCTGTACGGGCTGATCTCGTCGATGTATTCGTCGTAATTGACCGTCTTCCCGCGGGAAGCCGCCGCCATGGTGGAGACGTCCACGATATCGGGAACGGGGTTGGAGTCCCCGAGTTCCCCCGAAAGCCAGTTGGAATAGCCGTTCGCGGGTTTCAGTTCCACGGAGACCTCCACGTCCGGATGCAGCGCGGTGTAGCCGTCCGCGACCGCCTGGAACGCCTGCGGAAGCCCCGTCCCCGTCACCGTGCTGATGACGATCTTCCTGTCCGAGGCGCCGCTGCCCGTTCCGACACAGGCAGCCCCGGCAAAGCACGCCGCCAGCAGCGCCGCCGACAGCAGAGCACACAATAATCTTTTCATTCGGTTACCTCCTTGCGTACTGAATTCAGATCCGCCGCATGCGGAGGGCAGTCCCGCGGTTCCAGAAACGTGACGGAATAGCGGTCGCCGCCATTGCGGTTGCAGACTCTGAAAATTAGCTCGTTGTCGCCCTTTTTCAGGCGCAGCGGAATGAGATGCACGTTCTCGGGCGTCCAGTTTTCCACGCCCGTGCGCTCGCTGACCAGAACGCCGTTCAGATACAGTCGGTAAGCGTCGCTGTGGCCGATGTGCACGCGGTACTCCCGATCTTCGCTCATGCGGATGGTCCGCTTGAGATAGAGCGTGCAGGGACCGCGGAACGGGGTGAGTTCCCGCACGGAAAACACGTCCCCCTTCGCATAGACCTCCCGCGCATTGCGTTCGTAACAGCGGGGATCCCGGCGCTCTTCGGAAAGATCCTTCAGATCCATATAGTCGCGCGCGGGATCGGTGCGCATATTCAGGTGATAAAAGCGCAGTTCGTCCGCAAAAGTCTGCGCGTCGTCCGTATAAAACGCGCTCTGATAGGAATCCCCGCAGGTTTCCAGAGAGACCTCGCGGTTGTTTTCCCAAAAGGGGCCGAACATGCGGTAGACGGTCTTCCCGACGACGCCGAAGGTGCGGGACGCGCCGCCGCGCGCCGATTCCGCCCGCACTGCAAAGCGGTTGACCTCGTTCACGACGGCGATGTCCGGGTTCATGCGGACGCGCGCCGTAAACACGGCGGGGCGGCCTTTTGCCGCGCGCACAACGGTATCCGAAAGGCAGACGGTGAAGCCCTCTTTTTCTTCCGCCGTCAAACGGAACGCTTCTTCCTCCCCGTCCGTTTCCAGCGTAAAGCGCACCGAAACGGTCTCCCCCGGCGCGAGATAGGGCGGCGCCTCGTAATCGTCGGTCAGCCGCACGGCGGCCGGCCGATAGGCAATGACTGGTTCCAGCCCCTCCGGCACGCCGGTCAGAATATTGACCGCGTCCGGATGCCGGTTCATAAAGTGAAGCCCGATGCGGGCGGTATCCCGCGCGAGATCCGCCACCCGGTCGGTTTCCCTGCGGTAGTAGAGGGTGAGCACGTAGCCGCTGTCGCGGAAGCCAGCCTTCTCCTCCAATTCCTTCGCGCCGTACAGGAGCCCGCACAGGGCGCCGAAGTTTCCGGCCGTGCAGTCGGTGTCGAACCCGCAGTTGCAGGCGGCGATCGCCCCCCGGCGCACGTCCCCTGAAAATTTTAGAAGGAGCATCAGCGTGATGCCGATGTTCTGAAAGGCGTTGGTGCAGTCGCAGTGCCCGTACTCCGCGATGATGCGGCTGCGCAGGTAGACGATGTCGTCCGACGCCGCGCACCAGCGCACGACGTCGCGGATCAGCTGCGCCGCGCGGCTCTCCGCGGGAATATGGCGCAGCCCGCACGCGATCAGCTTATTTAAGTCGCTCTCCACGAATGCCTGGGCGACCATCGCCGCCCAGAACTGCTCGAAGTAGACGGAATTTCCCGCGTGATCAAGCGTGCCGTCCATGACGCACAGCTTCGCCGCGAGGGCGGGATTTCCGGGGACGATCAGCCCCCAGATCTCCGCGCGGATGGGACAGCCCATCCCCTCTATGTAAAAGTCGTTTTCATAGAGGGCCGTATACGGCGGCCGGATGCCGCGGTCGTAATTCCGCTTGAACCAGGCGTACTCGCCCGGCCAGTAAATGTTTTTTTCGGAGAACGCGGCGGCGAGATCTTCGCCCGTCGTGTAAATCCCCTTTTCCTCCAGAACGCTCAGCCAAAGCACCTGTAAATCCAGGTCGTCGTTCGGGAGCATGGCCGCTATCATCTTTTCGTCGAATTCCAGATGCAGCAGCTGTTTCATCCCCTCGTACGGCGCGCCCACCGTTCCGACGATGCACTTTCCCAGCCAGCATCCGTAAACCTTGTCAAGATAGCGCGTGTAATCCAGCATAAATAATTCGGTCCTCCATGTCAGCGTGCTGTTACCTCGTAAACCATAATGTCAGCATTGCTCATATTTTTGAAACTGATTCTGTAATAGCGGAAGCTCGCGTTCACCTTTACGGCGATGACGTTCGCCACGCCCTCCTTTTTCGGCGAAGCGTTCTTCGCCTCTGCCACCGTCTTCCAGCTGCCGCTGAGGTCGTCCGCCCCTTCGATGACGAAGGAATATTTCCCCGACGACGTGTAGAGGGCGATCTCGGAGAGGACGTACCGCGTTCCGTTCACGACGGTGATCGAAGGCGCCTTGTCGCTCGCGGCGGGCTTCCAGTGGCCGTCTTCGCCGCCGCTCTTCACGCCGTCCGTGAGCTGTTCCGCCCAGTATTTAGTGACGAGCCCGTCCAGCATGGTGGAGGAAGGCCGCACCGCATTCAGCGCGAACGCGTTTTCCCCCGTATATTCCAGTTTTTCCTCGCTGTCCGGATTTTTGAGAGTAACCTCGTTCACCCCCGCGTCGAGCGCGACGGTGACCGTCCCCGATGCGTCCGCGGTCACGGTTCTGACCGCGCCGTTGACCGAGACCTCGTAGGACTTAGCCGCCGTCTGGTTGACGAACTGCACGTTCACCGGCAGCGCGCGGTCAAATGCGACCACGAAATCGTAGAGCCCGCGGTAGGTTACCTCGAAATCCGTGCTGCGCCAGCGGTATTCCACCCGGCTGCCGACCATCCCCTCGCTGATAAACGGCGCGATGTTCAGCCCTTCCACGGAGGACTGGAATCCGTACCCGTACGTGTAGAGCCCCCAGATGGGCAGCGCCATGTTGGGCATGCACTCCCACCAGCCGTCGTCCGCGGGAGAGACGCCGTCCCGCTTGTAGGTCGTGGCGCCCGTGAACCCGGTCTGCTCGAATTTCTTCATGCTCTCGTTGATGTAGTAGGGAATCATGCCTCTGTCGCCGATGTGCACGAACGCCGAATACCATTCCGCGTCGGGCGCGCCGTACCAGCCGCCGTTCTCGCCTACCATCATTTCGGTCGGCATCGCGCTGCCCTGAGAGGCGGGCTTGGTGTCGTCCGTCAGATCCCGCACGTTCATCACGTGGAATCCCATGTTGAAGTTGGACTGAATGCGCTCGATCTGCCGCGTCAGCTGCTCCGCGCGCTCCTCGGACACGATTCCGGTGCGGATCGCGGTCGCCTGTACGGGCAGATAGGAGACGTTGTAGTTTGCGGAACCGTAATAAAACGCGTTCATCTCGGGAACGAAGCAGCCGCCCTGATCCTTATCTTTATTGAACGTCTCTTTGATCTTTTCCGCGCGGGCAAGATAGACCGCCGCCTGATCGGCATCCTTATAGACTTCTTTTTCCAGTGCGGCGAGTTTGACGAGCGCCTCGTAATACTCCACCGTCAGAAGCGCGTTGTACGTGCCGACGGACTTTTCCCAGTAATCGTTGTGGGATTCATAGAGATAGGGAAGCGACCTGTCGTCGTTCGGGTTGAGCGGAATGGGGTTTTTCACCAGATTCGCCACTTCGTCGAAATAGGCGCCGTGGAAATAGGAAAGCGATCTTTCCGCCGCCGTGCGCATATCTTCCGCAAACGCCGTGTCCCCCGTATAGCCGTAATAATCGGCGATCGCGGTCACGTAGTTGGTCTGCATGCTGGGATAGTTGAATCCCCAGTTGTTGCCGGGTATCCCGGGATACGGGCTGCGGATATGCCCGTCCTCCTTCTGCAGGAAGGTGCTGATGTTCTTCAGCGCCCACTTCTGCGTATTCATGGAAGCGTCGTCCCCGAAGGTCGCCGCCATCGCGGTGTTCCAGTGCATCTGCAGGGCGGGGAGCTCGATGTATACGTTGGGGAATTCCTGCGCGCTGCCCACGTTTTTGCCCAGAAGCATGATGCGCGCAAAGCTGTTCAGCGCCTCGGAAACCAGTTTTTCGTTGACGCCGTAGAGCTCGCCCAAATCGAAGCTGTCTTCAAAGTCCGCGGGCGTAAAGGTGAGTTCCATCACGGAAGTATCGCCTTCCGCCAGTTCCACGGGTTTGAACACCGTGTCCGCGCCGGTGGGCTGAATGCTGCCCGTCTTCTGACCGCCGCCCGTGTTCCAGCCCCATACGGGATCGCCCGTTGCATATTCCAGATTCGCGTCCGGGGCGGCCATTACCATGTTCATGCGCAGCCCCCGCTCCCCGTCCGTGAGGGGAGCGCGATCCACCTCGGTGGATCTGCCGCGGGCATGCTCCCTGCCGGAGACGGGGGCGACGCCGTCGTTGGAAGAAACGCCCGTTACGTCGAGCGCCACGTCGTCTTCAAAGGAAGAGAGCAGGGTGAAGTTGATTTCGTCCATCGCCCGCATGATGTTGAGCGTCGAATCGAATTTCTCTGCGGAGAGAAAATTTTTCAGGTCGTTTCCTTCGCCGTCCACCCAGAAGTTGGAGCCGCTCTCCAGCCAGCGGATATTCTCGATCGCATCCTGCTGAAACTGAAGGCGGGGCATCGCCTGCGCCTGCAGCGTCGCCGCGCGCTTCATCGCGCGCTCTACTTTCATCCCGAAACACGCGACTTTCGCCGTCAGCGTGACGACGTAATCGGCATATCCGTCCGAATACCGGACTTCGACCGTGCGCTCGCCGCCCGTTCCGCCGACGGAAACCTCCGCGGGGGAGGAAAGCGCGCCCGAATCCACCGCCGTGCCGTCCGCCTTGATTGAAGTATAGATGCCGTCGTGCTCGGAAAGGAGCTCCTTTCCGTCTACGACAAGCGAATCGATGAGAAATCCGCTGCCGTAGGAAACACGGAAGCTGTATCTGCCTCCCGTCACGGAAACCGTCTTTGCGGAGGCGTCCTCATGAACCGTGACCTCCGAACGGGATTCCCGCTCTTTTTCCTCGATCGCGCCCATCAGTTCGGGTACGGTCTTATCCGCCGTCAGGACGTCGTCCTCCGACGGCTTTTCCGCCGTCGTCGTTCCCACCCGCGAAGAGCGGAGCCCCACGCCGGCGAAAATCGCCGACGTGACGCCCAAAACGACAGCCAGAATCAAAGTGACGATCGCCGTCATTCTCTTTGTCATTTTCTTACCTCGCTTACTTTTTCAGGAAAAGGACCAGCCCGACCGCGGCGAGCACCGCGCTCAGCGAGCCCAAAATCAGGCCTGCGATTGCCAGGGGGTTGTTCTTCCACTCCGTAAACGTCGTCTCGCCCGGATCGGAGGGATCGGAAGGATCCGTCGGATCAGAGGGATCGGTGGGATCGCTCGGGTCGACGGGATCTTCCGAACCCCAGGGTTCGTCCGCCGCCGCCTCTTCCAATGTCTTATAGAACTTGATATAGCGCGTCGTGACCTGTCCGGAAACCGGCTGCTCGGACAGCCATCCGGCGGGGTCGTAGCGCAGCCGCAGAATGGTGCCCGTCCAGTCTTCCTTCGCGGAAAGATCGATGATATAATCTTTATAGTCGGTGTCGTTTGCGCTCATGGTCTCGATGGAGAAGTTTGTGGTGGCGCCCCAGCCGGTTACGTTGCCGTCTTCATCCATGGAGTCCCAGAAGATCTCGAACATGGTTGCGTCCGTCTCGTTTTTCAGGCTGATCTTCATGTATTTGTACGTATCTGCGTCCAGCCCGACGCCGTCGTACACGTAAGAATACATGAGAACGGAGTCGTGCCCCGTGACCGTGGTGACCATGCCGTTTTCGGTGATCTCCACGGTGCCGTGCGAGCTTCTCGCCTCGTCAAAGCGGTTTGCGGGTTCGCGGAAGTCAAAATAGCTCTTCGCCTCGCCGGAGGGATCGTCCTCATAGTCGCCGTCCACCAGGATGTCGTCCGTGTTTTTATAGAACTTCATGTAGTCGATATCCGCGATCTCCCCCGCGACGCCCTCGACGACGGGCGCAAAGCGAAGCGCGGCGATCGTGCTGTTCCAGAAGTGATTTTCGGTCAGGTCGATGGTCACCGTCTGCCACTCGTTCGTCTTCAGTGCAAATTCGTAAGCCATCTGTTCTTCGTATTTTGCGCCGACCAGATTGCGGCGGAACTGCAGGCGGGAAGTCACGCTGTCCCGCTCGGAGGTCACCCGCATCCTGATGACGAGATAGTTCCAGGTCTTGGCGTCGATGCCCTCCGCCCAGTCCGAATAGTCGCCGTGCTCCCATTCGTATTCGACGAGGGGCGTATCCTGCTTGACTTCAATCACCATGCACCCGTTCTCGTTGGTGACGTTCGCATTCGTGGAAGAGGCGTTCGTCCAGTAAGTATTGTGAAGATTGAAGTTGAATTCGGTATGCGCGTTCGTGCGTTCGACGGAGTCGTCTTCGTAGGCCCCGTTCAGTTCCGCTTCGCTCTCGCTGCGGTAGAATCGGATATAGTCGATCAGAACTTCTCCGTTCCCCTTGTCCGTGGGATCGATGCGGAGGGTGTAGACGTCCGCGTCGCTCCAGGAACTCGCCGCGGCGAGATTGAAGGTGTAGATCTGATAAGCAGCATCGTCCGCGCTCACGGAGAACGTCGCGACCTTGGTGCCGTCGATCGCCTCTCCTTCGCCGGCGAAATAGACGTTGAACTGCGTGCCCGCGGTGCGGTTGCGCATCTTAACCTGCAGAATGGGATACGTGCCCGTCTTCAGTCCGTCCGCAAAGACATAGGTGATATTCGGGTCGTCTTTTCCCTCCGCCATGGTGAGCTGCAGCGCGTTGTAGCTGTTGGCCGCGGCTGCATCCTCGTTCGCCGACCAGCCCTGCGCGGAATCCGTAAAGTTGAACTCCACCACGGGGCCGTCGGGCACGCTCAGGTCGTCGTCCTCCCAGTCTGCGGCGGGGATCTCCTCCACGGTTTTGTAAAATCCGATCCAGTCGATGAGGACTTCTCCGGAAGAGGCGACGCCCGCGTCGTCTATCACGTCGAAGCGGAGATCCTTCAAAATGCCGGTCCATGCGGCGTTCTCGCTCATGTCGAACACGTAGACGCCGTAATCGGAGTTGGGCGTAACGGCGGTCGAACCGGTCTTCGATTCGTCGTACCCCGCGGAAGTTTTGGTCGCGAAATAGATTTTGGATTTGCTCCCTGCCGTGCCGTTTTTCATGCGGAACGCCAGATATCGATAGTCGTCGAGGGACACGCCGATCTCCCAGCTGCGCTTGATCTGCGGGTCGTCGTTGCCGAGCACGACTTTGATCTCGCCATCCGCCGTCTGCCCGGATCCGTTCGCGTTATTGATGCTGTGCTCCCAGCCCTGCGCGCCCTTGGTGAAGTTGAAGAACATCTCGCTCCCCTTTCCTTCCACGGTCGCATCGTCCTCCCAGCCGGAGGCAAGCTCGGCTTCCGCCGCCGCTTTGTCCGGATAGAATTTGATGAAGTCGATGCTGACCGAATCGCCGGGCGTATAAAAATCGCCTTCCGACCAGATCGCATCTAATCTGAATTTGCTGACAGTGCCCTCCCACTTCGTGGCGCCCGCGAGATCGGGGTGCTTGTTGGCGTTGTCCGTGAAGTCGATGACGACCGTCTCCCACTCTCCCGATTGCGCCTCTTCCGTGATATCCGGCCAATACAAAGCGGAGCCGTACCCCACGCTCTCCGTCTGATAGTAGATGGAAAAACGATTGCCGAGCGAAGGATGCGCCATCTTTGCGGGATCCTGCAGATCGTACTTGACGCGCATCGCCATCGCCTTGTACTGCGCCGTGTCGATGGCGATATTGTCCATCACGATGGTGGCGGTGGCTCCGTTCAGAGAAAGTTTCAGGTAACCGCCCACGGCGGGATCGTACACCATCTCCTTCCCGATAGCGGTTTCCGTCTTCCACGGATCCATATCCGTCGAAAAGGTTGTCGTGATCGGCGCGGCGTCCGCAAACGCGCGCGCGGGGCTTTTCAGCAGCGAAAAGCCGATCAGCATGGCGGCGGCAAACACCGCGGCCAGAACGGCAATGCCGCACTTTCTAGCTTTGCTCATCTTAACTCCTCCAATTTTATTGTTTCCTTTATTATAAAAAGCAATTCGCGAAAAAGAAATAGGTAACTGCGCCAACTTGTTAGGCAAAACGACCTAATTTTAAAAAAATAAACAAAGCCTAAAAAAATTTGACGTTCCTCTTGCATTTTCCGAAAAATGTGGTATGATAATAAGGGGTCGACATATGAACATCCGAAAAAGCGACCGCCCGGGAGGCATTATGTATCACTATCACATAGACGATTTTTTCAAAAAGGGCAAGAGCGTCGTCATGACCGAATCCGTATTCGTGCCGAATTCCCTCGTCGATCACTGCCACGAGTATCTGGAAATCGCCTATATCAAGGACGGCGTGGGAGAACATATCCTCAACGGCAAGCGGCACGCGGTAAAGCGCGGGGACGTCTTTTTTATCGGCAAGAACAGCGTGCACAACTACAACGCCGTTTCCAGCAACTTCAACTGGATCAACTGCATGTTTCTCCCCACGGCGCTCTCCGCGGACGCGTTCACCTGCAACAACGCAAAGGACATCGTCAAGCTCGCCGTATTTGCCAACATTTCGGAAATCCAGAAAATTACGGCGGAAAGCATCGAACTGCAGATGAAAATCGACGAGTTCGGCGCGCTGTTCACCGAAATGCTGCGCGAATACAACGAAGACAGGTCCGGCTCGCAGGAGATCCTCAAGCATTACCTCTCCATTCTCTGCATTAAGCTCTTCCGCCGGTATACTACCATCAACGAACAAAAGAAAAAGGACGAAAAGACAGACTACGCGAAGATCGTGATCGATTATTTGGAGAAGAATTCCTTTGAATCCTTCAAACTGGAGGAGATCGCAAAGAAGACCTTTCTCTCCCCCCGCTATTTTCAGACGGTATTCAAAAAGAATACGGGAAAGAGTCTGATTAACTTCCTGCACGAGGTGAGAGTGGAAAAGGCGTGCGAACTGCTGGCGCAGTCCGACCTCTCGGTCAACGCGGTGATGCAGTCGGTTGGCTATAACGACACAAAGTTCTTTTACAATATTTTCAAGCGTTACACCGGCTTTACGCCGGGCGCATACCGCCTGCACTATCAGGACGAGAAGAAATAACGGCCGCCCCAGTGCGGGAGCGTATTTTCGCTACGGTTTACGGCCGCAGGCGGAGGCGGGGAAAAGCGATCTTCTGTGGCCAAATGCCTGCGGCAGCTCATGCGAATCTCCTTTGTACTGACTTGAATTTTACAATTCTGTTTTCCCTCAGAGGCTCTGCACGCAACGGCATCCAAATATACAAACGCTCCTGCAAATTTAAAAAGCAGGAGCGTTTTTTTCTTTCAATTTATTATTTTCAGGCGGAAGTTCAGAGCGCGGCTTTTTCCTTTTTCAGGGAAACAAACGCCGGAAGACCGTTGGCCTTTTTCAGCCCGGTCTCGCCCTGAATCAGCGGGAGCGCGTAAGCGATGAATTCCTCCGTCAGACCGTTCCCCTCCGCGTTGATCCAGGAGATAGGTACGGTCTTTTCGTGATTGGCAGCCATGGAAAGGGGCGTCACGCCGTAAGCGACGCGGTACGCTTCGTCCGAAACCCGTTCCAGAGTGACCATTTTTCCCGTTTCGCCGCCGGCCGCGTAGCGGACTGCCGCCGCCCCCGCGCCGAAGGCTTCTTCGATATCCGTCCCCGACGCGAGGTGCGCCGCGCACCGCTGCATCAGGCTGAACTCGATGGCGCGCACCTTGACGCCCAGCTTCTCCTTTACCAGCCGCTTCAGGATATTGCACACGCCGCCCATCTGCGCGTGGCCGAACCGATCGGTCTCTTCAATGCCGAATTCGCCCACGTAGCGCCCGTCCGCAAAGCGGATGCCTTCGGACACGACGACGACGCATTTATTGTTCTTTTTTTCGCAGACCTTCGATACGTCGGACAGAAAGCGGTCAAAGCTGAAGGAGATTTCGGGAAGATAGATGAGATCGGGCCCCTCTCCGCAGAGTCCCGCCAGCGCGGAAGCGGCGGTCAGCCATCCTGCGTTTCTCCCCATCGCCTCGCAGATCAGCACGGATCCCGTGTCATAGACCTTGGAATCCAGCGCGAGCTCGGTAATCGTCGTCGCTATGTATTTTGCCGCGCTGCCGTAGCCCGGACAGTGGTCGGTGCCGGCGAGATCGTTGTCGATGGTCTTGGGCACCCCCATGATGCGGCATTCGTACCCGCTCTTTTCAAAATAGCGGGAGATCTTGTCGCAGGTATCCATGCTGTCGTTTCCGCCGTTGTAGATGAAATAGCGCACTTCAAGCCGCCGGAACACGGACAGGATCTTCTCGAATTCGCGGGGATCTTCCTCCGGATTCCCGAGTTTGTAGCGAACGGAGCCCAATGCCGAAGAGGGGGTGTATTTCAGCTGCTCGATCGTCTCCGGCGATTCCTTGGAAATATCGTAGATCTCCTCGTCCAAAATCCCCTTGACGCCGTAATGCGAGCCGTAAACGGCGGTGATGCAGTCGGTGTTCAGCGCCTCGGTAAAGACGCCTGCCGCGCTCGCGTTGATGACGGCGGTCGGCCCGCCGGACTGCGCGAACAGCAGCGCTCCCTTCAAAGCTCCTTCCATGTTTCTCTCCTTTTTATAATCCCAGAATGCGCGCGGTCTCGTAGAGATCCTCGTCAAACTGTTTTTTCACATTGAAAACTTCCTCGAAATCCACTTCGATGATCTTGTTGTCCCGGATCCCGATCACGCAGCTGGGGTCTCCCTTCTGCAGGCAGTCCACGGCGCGGTTGCCGAATTTCGCCGCGAGGATGCGGTCGGACAGCGAGGGCGCCCCCCCGCGCTGAATGTGCCCTAACACGATGGTCTTGATGCTGAGCCCCGTCTTCTCGCTGAGGTAGTTCACGATCTCGTCCCGGTTCCCCGCGCCTTCGGCAAGAATAATCATGTTGGACGTTTTGCCGCGCGCGTAAGATTTATTGAGCTCCGCGGCGACTTCCGAGAGATCGAAGGGCTTTTCGGGGAGCAGAATAAACTCCGCGCCGCCCGCCACGCCCGAATAGAGCGCGATATCCCCGCAGTGCCGCCCCATGACCTCCAGAACGCAGACGCGGTCATGCGAGTGCATGGTATCCCGCAGGCTGTTGATCGCCCAAAGGACGGTGTTGACCGCCGTATCGAAGCCCAGCGTATAGTCCGTATATCCCAGATCGTTGTCAATGGTCCCGGGGATCCCGACCACTTTAAAGCCGAATTCGCGGCTCAAAAGCTGTCCGCCGTGAAAGGAACCGTCGCCGCCGATGACGACCAGCCCCTCGATCCCCCGCTTTTTCATCTCGTCCGCGGCCTTTTTCCGCCCCTCGGGAGCGGTGAATTCGGGACAGCGCGCCGTCTTTAAAAACGTGCCTCCCTTGTGGATCATATCCGAAACCGAGCGCGAATTGAGCGGGATAAAGTCCCCGTTGATGAGCCCCATATAGCCGCGTTCCACGCCGTATACTTCCATACCGTAATAGAGCGCGGTGCGCACCACCGCGCGGATGCAGGCGTTCATACCGGGCGCGTCGCCGCCGCTCGTCAAAACCGCTATTTTTTTCATACTGTTTCCTCTTTGTCCGTATTTCCCATTTTCCCTCTCGATCTTATTGTACCATATCGGGGCGAAATTTTCCACGCTTTCGCAAAACATTTATTGCTTTTTCATAAAAAACACAACGTTCTTCTCGCCGATGACGGCGGAGAGCTCGCCCTTTAAGCCCTCGCATTTTCTGACGCGGTCTTTGATGGTGTAGTTTTTTCCGCCGCGGTTGATAATCACCGGGATATCGCCGCGGTAGGAGGTGAGAACGTCGAAGACGTCGTTTAAGACTGCGTCCGAATCGGGCAGAATCAGCCCGAGCGTCTCGCGCGCCCCCGGATCGGCGGGCTTTGCGCGCTGTTCTTCTTCCACCGACTCCATCTTTTCCGCCAGGATCTTGACCTCGTTCTCCTTGATCTGAAGCCGCCCGGACACCACGACGACCGCCTCTTCCACCGCGACCGTCTTTAACTTATCGTAATTTTTGGGGAACACGATGCACTCCAGCTGCCCGTAGAGATCTTCCAGCGTCACCGCGAGCATGGTCTGCCCGCTGCGCGTATTGATGCGGTGCGTGCTTAAAACGACTCCGCACATGGAAACGGACATGTCGTTTTTGATCTCGGTATAGGTCCGGCTGCCGTCCTCGTCCTCGTCGTAGTAGGAGAGCAGCCCCGTGTTGAAGGTCGTCGATTTGATCCGGTTCATGTAGCTTTCCAGCGGATGGCCGGAGATATATACGCCCAAAACCGCCTTTTCCTTGGCGAGCTTGTAGGCGTGCGGATATTCGTCGATCTCCGGATAGTTTGCCACGAGTTCGATCTCCTCCTGCAAAATATCCCCGAACAGACTGATCTGATCGGAATTTTTCTGCTTGTTGATGAGCGCAACGCGGTCCAGCAGCTCTTCGTAGACGGCGATCAGCCGGGAACGGTAGATCCCGAAGGAATCGAACACGCCGGCGAGAATCATGTTTTCCACCAGCCGCTTATTCAGTCCCATCCCGCCGCAGCGCATGATGAAATCTTCAAACGAGGCGAATTTCCCGTTTTCGTTCCGCTCGTCCACGATGGCGTTGATGTTGGACAAGCCGACGTTGCGGAGCGCGACCAGCCCGAAGCGAACGCCCTTCCCCTCGCAGGAAAAATAGGGCTTGCTCATGTTGATATCCGGCGGATAGACGGGCACGTTGCGGCTCTTTAAGTACAGGAGGTACTTCGTCACTTCCTCGATGTTGTTGACGCGGTTATTTAAAATGGAACAGAGAAACTCGTTCGGGTAATATTTTTTCAGATACGCCGTCTGATAGGAAAGCGCCGCGTAAGCCGCCGCGTGCGACTTGTTGAACGCGTACTTCGCGAAGCCCGCCATCTCGTCGAAAATATCGATCGCCACCGCTTCGGGCACGCCCCGCTTGATCGCGCCGTCGATGGTCTGCCCCTTGTCGCCGATTCCGCCGTACACGAAGATCTTTTTCTGCCGCTCCATCTCGTCGGCGTTCTTCTTGCCCATTGCGCGGCGGACGATGTCCGCCTGCCCCAGAGAAAACCCGCCCAGCTGCTGGCAGACCTGCATGACCTGCTCCTGATAGATGAGCGTGCCGTACGACGCTTCCAAAATGGGCCGCAGCAGCTCGTGCTTGTAGACGATGGTATCCGGATTGTGCTTGAATTTGATATAGTTGGGGATGGAATCCATGGGGCCCGGGCGGTAGAGGGAAATGCCCGCGATGATGTCCTCAAACGTAGTGGGGCGGAGGTTTCTCATAAACTTTTTCATCCCCGGACTTTCCAGCTGGAACACCGCGTCCGTATCGCCCTCGCCGATGAGCTCGTAAGCGCCCATGTCTTCATATCCGATTTTATGAAAATCGATGTCAACGCCGAAATCTTCCTTGACGTAATCCACCGCTTTCTTGACGTCCGTCAGAGTCCGCAGCCCCAGAAAGTCCATTTTCAGCATGCCCAGCTGCTCCACTTCCTTCATGTCGAACTGGGTGGTGATATCCTCGCCGCTCCGCTGGAGGGGGACGTTGTCCGCAATGGGCTTCGCGCAGATGACGACGCCCGCCGCGTGCATGGAGGTGTTGCGCGGCAGCCCCTCCACGCGCATCGCCATGTCGATGATTTTCCGCAGGTTCATGTCCTCGTCGTAGATCTCCCTGAGTTCCTTGACGCTGACGTCCACCCCGTCCTTATTCTTTTTGAGCCCCAGGCTCTCGGGGATCGTGGACTTGCCGTCCATCAGCTTGGTGATCCGATCCACCTCCGAATAGGGGACTTTATAGACGCGCGCGACGTCCTTGATCGCCGCTTTGGAAGCGAGCGTACCGAACGTGACGATCTGCGCGACCTTATCCGACCCGTATTTTCTGCGGACGTATTCCACGACTTCGCCGCGGCGCTCGTCCGAAAAGTCGATGTCGAAGTCCGGCATGCTGACGCGTTCGATGTTCAGAAAGCGCTCGAAGAGGAGGGAGTATTTCAGCGGATCGACGTCCGTGATGCCGACCGAATAGGCGATGATGGAAGAGACGCCGCTGCCTCGCCCCGCTCCCACCGGGATCCCGACGCTCTTGGCGTAGTTGATGAAATCCCAAACGATGAGATAGTATTCGATGAAACCCATCGTGTGGATGGTGTTGAGCTCGTAATCGAAGCGCTCGCGGATCTCCGGCGTAATGACGGGGTAGCGCTCTTTTAAGCCCTTTTCCGCGAGATCTTTCAGAAAGTCGTAAGCGGACTGCCCGTTGTCGGGGACATAGCCCGGGATCAGAGTCTTATCGCGGATGGGCTCGCATTTCTCGTTCAGGTCGAATACCGGTTCTGTCACCTTTTCCGCGATCTTCACCGTGTTCGCAACGGCTTCCGGACAGTACGGGAAGAGCGCCTTCATCTCCTCGGGGCTCTTCAGATAGCTCTGATCGGATTCCATCTTCAGCCGGTTGGGATCGTCGATCGTCTTTTTCATGCTGATGCACATGACGACGTCCTGCATCTCGGCGTCTTCCCGCTCCAGATAGTGGACGTCGTTGGTGGCGACCAGCGGGATATCCAGCTCTTCCGCGATGGACATAATGAGCGGAATAATCGCCTTCTGTTCGGAGAGACCGTGATCCTGGATCTCCAGATAGAAATCCTCCCCGAAGATATCTTTCAGTTCCGCCGCCGTCGCGCGCGCGCCCTCGTAGTCGTTGCGCAAAAGCCGCTTCGCCACCCGCCCGGCGAGACAGGCGGACGTGCAGATCAGCCCCTCGCTGTGCTCGCGCAGCGTCTTGTAATCCACGCGCGGCTTATAGTAGAATCCGTCCACATAGGCGATGGAGTCCAGCTTGACGAGATTTTTATACCCGATCTTGTTCTTGCACAGCAAAATCAGGTGGTCGGTATCCGACTGCGGCGTCTTATCCGTATAGTCGCTGCAAAGGTAAAGCTCGCAGCCGATGATCGCCTTGACGCCCGCTTTCTTCGCGCACTCCGCGAAATACAGCGTGCCGAACATATTGCCGTGGTCGGTGATGGCGACGGCGTCCATGCCCTTTTCCTTTACCTTTCGAAAGAGATCGTCGATCCGCGCTGCGCCGTCCAGCAGCGAATATTCGGTGTGCAAATGCAGATGTACAAAATCGCCCATAACGTATCCTTTGTATCAGTTCAATTCATCGGCCAGCTCCACCAGCTTGCGCAGGCGGTGGTTCAGGCAGCTTTTGGTGACGGAGAGGCGCTCGGCAAGTTCCGCGAGCGTCTCCTCGGGGTAATCCCTCCTCGCTTTCGCGGTGATCTGCAAGGCGTCCGGCAGTTCGGAGAGTCCGATCGCCGCGTCGATCTTCCCGATCGCAGCGATCTGCTTTTCGGAGGCGGCGACCTGCTTGGTGACGTTGCCGACGTCGCAGTTCCGCTGGCGGTTCACCGCGCCGCGGATCTCCCGCTCCACCATGCAGTCGGTGATGCGGAGAACGGACTTCGGCAGGCTGAGGAGCGCGAAGAAATCCTTGATCTCCTCCGAGCTCTTCACATAGACGATAAAATGTTCCTTTCGCTCGGTCAGCGTGGGGAAAACGGAGATCTGCGCCAAATAATCTGAAAATTCCGCCGCCACTTCGTAGCAGGAAAAGATAAACTCGAGGTGATACCCCGTCTTGCTCCCCCCGCCGGAGGGAAGCGTAACGTAGCCGGCGCCCAGAAACATCCCGCGCAGGTAGGAGCGGCGCAGGCGGTCGTCCGACAAAAAGGAGTGCGCCAGCGAAAAGTCCAGCTCTCTGGCAGGCGTGACGATGCCGAGATCCGCCAATATGCGCGCGGCGCCCGCGGAAAAGCACTCGACCGCGATCTTCTCCTTGCGGTTGAGCTTGTCCTCCTCGATCTCCGCCTCGCTGATCTCCGCCCCGTACAGATCGTTGAGCGCCTCGCAGAGAAAATCCGCCAGCTCGGGCTCGTCCGCCGCGAAGGAAAAGCCGAATTTCCCGCCCCGGTACAGCACGCTTCCCGCGGCCCTGAGATAGCCGGACAAAAACGCGCGCCGTTCCTCCCCCCGTTCGGGGAGTTTGCGGACGATCTCCGCCCGCACTTCCGCATAAAAGCCCATCGCTATCTCCTCTTTTTATATTCGGCAAATCGGAACGAGGGCGTCCTCCCCCCGACGTTCGCGATGCGCTCTTCGGGCACCGGAACGCGCTTTAACTGTTCGTATACGATGGAAACATCCCCCACGCGGCCGGGCGCATGCGCGTCCGAATCCAAAACGAAAGAGACGCCCGTGTCCGCTACCCGCGCCAGTTCTTCGTCGCTTAAGTGCGGCTTCTTCCCGTTCAGCTCGATGTAGGTGCCGTAATCGCGCGCGCACTTCGCCACCTCCACGGGGTCGCAGAAACAACAGAATCCGACGTGCGTGATGACGTCGATCGGGTTTTTCTCGATCGCCCTGATGTACGCGCGCGTCGTGCGCGCGACGAGGGACTTGGGCGGCTTCAGTTTCAGCCCCGCATAGAAGAGATTGGGGAGGAGAAAGTTGAACACGCTCCTGCCGTCGTACCCCACGAACTTGTGCACGCCGGCGAGATAGAGATCGAGCGCATCGTAATACCGCTCTGGAAGATCCACTTTCCCGTCCGTGGAGATGAAATTTGCCTCAACGCCCAAAAGGACGGTGACGCCCGTCCGTTCCGACGCCTCCCGGCAGAGCGCCTTCATCTCGGGGAGCTTTTCGGGGTTCACCCCGTAAGCGGGATGCGAAAACCCGTGATCGGTGATGCCGATCGCCCTGAGATCCTGCGCCGCCGCCGCGACGGCATTCTCCATGATGGTTCCCTTGCCGTGGCTGTACACGGTGTGGGTATGATAATCTGCAGTGAGTTTCATTCAAATTCGCCGACGATCACGACCTCCTCCCGGAGCGTCACGCCGAACTCCTCTTTGATTTTATTCTTGATCGCACCGATGAGGGTGAGCACGTCCTTCGCGCAGGTCCCTTCGTTCACGATGAAATTTGCGTGCTTTAAGGAGACGGAGGCGCCGCCCACGCGCGCGCCCTTCAGCCCCGCGCGCTCGATCAGCGCGCCGGCGCTCGCCCCTTCCGGATTGCGGAAGACCGAACCGCACGTTTTTCCCGCCGGCTGCAGCCGCCGCCTCTGTTCGAGGTATCCCGCAATCAGCGCTTCCACCCGATCGGGCGAAGACCGCTCCAGACGGAAGCGCGCGGACAGGATAAAATCCCCCTCCGATAGTCCGCTCCCGCGGTAGGTAAACGCACACGCCTCCGCAGAGAGGCGCAGACGCCGCCCCCGCCTGATCACGTCCACCGACTGAACGGCGTCCGAAAGCGATTTCCCGAACGCGCCCGCGTTCATGACGATCCCCCCGCCCACGCTTCCGGGAATGCCCGCGAGAAACTCAAGTCCGGTAAGCCCGGCCTGGCGCGTCTGCTCGATCAGGTCCGCATTTTTCACGCCGGCGTACGCGGTGACGGTCTCGCCGTTTACGCGCAATGCGTCCAGCCGTTCGGTGGACAAGACCATGCCGCGGATCCCCTTATCTCCCACGAGAAGGTTGGATCCCCGCCCCACCGCCATGACGGGCAGCGCGTACTTTTCCGCAAGCGTCAGAAGTTCTACCGCCTCCCGCTCCGTCTTGGGGCGCAGATAATACTCCGCCTTTCCCCCCAGACCGAGGGACGTGTGCTTATACATCGGCTCTTCTGTGATAATTCTGCCGCCGTAAACGGCGGCGAGCTCTTCCGAAAACGCCATTTGGACTCCTTTTTATTTTACTATACTTTTCGCCTTTTATCAAGTCAAACCCGTAAAGTTTTTCAAATTTTTCAGCGCGGCTTCGTCGCCCTGCGCGGCAGATACGGAAAGCGCATAGAATTCATCCAGTCTCAGCCGATCGGTGAGCAAAGACAGGGAACGCCCTCCTGCCGCCGCGGCGAGTGCCGAAACGTGCGCGTTTTCGGACGGAACCGGCCAGTATGCCGACCACATGCCGATCTCTTCCAGCTTTTTCTGAGACGGTTCGCTCAGCAGGAACGCCACAAACGCCTGCGCATAATAGGCGCGCGCGGGCGTCTCCGAGAGCACGGAAATACATTGATAGAGATCGTCGTACTGCGTCAGCGGCCGGGTCAGCACCTCAAAATTCCGCCGCTCCAGGCGATGGAGATCCCGCTGCGTGCCGAGGAAATAGGGAATTTTGCCGCCGACGAACGAGACGTATGCGTCCATGGGATCGAGCACCTGCAGCTGACCGGCCGTGTATCCCTCCAGGGCGAGCGCGGCGAGCGGCTGGCCGTACGGATTTTTGGAGACGAGAAGGGAGTCGAAGCGATAGGGCGGCTCCGGGATCTCCGAAGCGGATGGATTGGCGATGAGCACGTATCCGCCCATGCACCACGGCAGCGCGAACTGACCGTCGTATTCCCCCGCCGAAAACGCATAATCGGCGGTGAGCTCCACCGCGCCGGACAGCTCCGTCCCCAGCCCGTACGAGACGAGATCGGGCGTTTCCCCCGCCTTCAGCTTTTCCGCAAGTCCCTCCGCCGTATAGGTCTGAACGGAAATCAGAACGCCGGGATGCTTCTTTTCAAACTCCGCCGCGCGGCGCAATAAAAATTGGCTGCGCGCGCCGACGCCCCCCTCGAAGGAATCGGTATGCCAAAGCGTCAGGATCCCCTCGTAAGCGGGCGTTTCCTGCCGCTCGGAACGCCCCAGCGCGGGAAAGGCGACGGCGACCGAATAGACCGCCGCCGCCAGAGCCAGCGCGACGCACGCGATTTTCAAAAATTTCATATTCTATTTATATGAGGACAAGCAAGCCTTCATGCGGGGATTTCGGAAACCGCGCCGCTTTGTACGCCGAAAAAAGGCGCGCCGTACCGGCGCGCCTTCAAGCGTTTTTATCATATTTTATCCCGATTACAGGGAAAGAGGCGATTTTGCGCGCCCGACCGTGGCGGTTGCCGCCTTCGTAAAGTCGAAGTAACGGCAGATGACGCCGCGCACGTCTTCTTCGGTGACCGCGTTGATCTCCGCCATTTTTCTGTCAAGGTCGAACGCCTCGTTCAGAAACAGCAGGCTCTTGCCGTACAGCAGCATCTGCGAAGCGGCGCTCTCCTGCCCGTAGACGAAAGCGGACTTGATCTGCTCCTTCCCGCGCAAAAATTCCTCCTTCGTCAGTCCCTCTTTGCAGAAGCGCTCGCCCTCCCTGACGATCGCCGCGACGGCGGTGTCCCGCTTGTCCGGATTGACCCCCGCGTAAACCTCCAGCACGCCGCAGTTTCTGTACTGCGAAACGTACGAATAGACGGAATACGCCAGCCCCATTTCCTCGCGGATCCGCTGGAACAGGCGGGAGGACATGCCGCCTCCGAACACTACGTTCGCGAGATTCACCGCGTTGATCTCCGGGCTGCCGAGCGCTACGCCCTGCACGCAGAGCGCCACGTGCGCCTGCTCGATTTTCTTGCTCCGGAAGAGATGCCCCCCGGCAAAAGAGGGCTCTTTCATACTGTGCGGGCGGTTTTTTCTTCCCTGAAAGGCGGGGAGAAAATATTGCTCCGCGATCGCCTCCGCCTCTTCAAAAGAGACGTTTCCCGCCACGGATAAGACGACGTTGTCCGGCGTGTAATAGCGGGCGACGTAATCGAACAGGTCCTCCCGCGTGAAACGCTTTACGTTTTCCTTTTTTCCCAGAATCGTCCTGCCGTATCCCCGTTTCCCGAAATACGCTTCGGAAAGGAGATCGAGGCAGAGATCTTCGGGGGAATCCTCCTCCATGTTGATCTCTTCCAGCACTACGCCCTTTTCCTTTTCCGCCTCTTCTTCCGCATACTGCGAGCAGAAAAAGAGGTCCGCCAGAATTTCTGCGGCTTCTCCGAAGTGCTCCGCGGTGGACTTCACATAGTAGCAGGTGAGTTCTTTCGCCGTGAAGGCGTTGATCTGCGCGCCGATGCGGTCGATGGAATCGGAAATTTCAAACGCCGTGCGTTTTTCCGTCCCCTTGAACATCATGTGTTCGAGAAAGTGAGAAATTCCGTTTTCCCCCGCGCTCTCGTTCGCGCTGCCCGCCCCCACGAGTATCCCCGCCGAGACGGATAAAAGACCGTCTATTTTTTTGACGATCAGCCGAAATCCGTTTTCGTATTCCTTTACGTAATGCATATCAGGTTTCCTCTAAATTCCGCGAAACGGTGACGGCCGTAAAGCCGACCGACGCGTAGTAATCCAAAACGGCGGGCAGCGTATTCGCCGTCTCCTTTGTGGGGTGCATCAGCACGAGATCCCCGTTCGCGAGGTTCTCCGTCGCGCGCCTGTAAATTTTATCCCCGTCCTGATCCCGCCAGTCGATGGTGTCCTTTGACCACATGATCAGCCGGTATCCGAGATCTGCGCAGACTTCCAGCGCGGTATCCGAAAAACTGCCGGACGGCGGGGCGAAGAGCGCGGTCTTTACGCCGCAAAGCGCCTCCGCGACGCGCTCGGTCGTGACGATCTCCTCCTTGTTCCGCTCGTAATCCAGCTTGGCGTGGTCGCGGTGAAAATAACCGTGATTGGCGAGCTCGTGCCCCTCGCCGACGATGCGGCAGAGGAGGTCTTTGTTGTCGTCTGCCCAGCTGCCGCCGACAAAGAAAGTCGCCTTCGCTCCGCGCTCGGACAGCGTGTCCAGGATTGCCTCCACGTATTCGGAGCCCTGATAGACGTTGAACATCAGCGAAACTTCCGCCTTGTTGGGATTTCCCCGGTAGACGGCGGAAATTTTCCCGTTTCCCGAAATGGGTGCGATGCGCTCCGGGAAGAAGCTCACCGCGAAGACGAACAGCAGAACGGCGATCAAAAGGACGTTGATCAGCGCTGTTTTGGATACCGTTAGTTTTTTCAATTTTCCTTCCCCTATACGTACAATATATGACGCAGGGGAAAAAGTTAGAAGGCGGCGGTGCGGAAACAGCGCGCCTTCGGACAAAAAAAGGGGGTTCGCAGAACCCCCGTAATCTCCGTCAGCCTTCCATCTTTTCGAGGAGCTTCAGGTCGATTCCCTTTTCGCCGATCTTGATGATTTCCACTTTCACCATGTCGCCGATGTGGAGCACTTCCTCCACGGATTCGATCCGCTTTTCGCTCATTCTCGAGATGTGGATCAAGCCGTCCTTCCCCGGCGCGAGCTCGCAGAACGCGCCCACTTTCGGGAGAATTCTGACCACTTCCGCGATGAACATATCGCCCACTTCGGGATCCTTCGCGATGGAGAGGACGATCGCCTTCGCGCGTTCCAGCTGCCCGTCGTTGCCCGTCGCGGCGATGCAGACGGTGCCGTCGTCCTCGATGTCGATCTTGACGCCCGTCTCCTCGATGATCTTGTTGATGACCTTGCCCTGTTTGCCCACGACGTCGCCGATCTTGGAGGGATCGATCTGGAAGGAGATAATCCGCGGCGCATATTTGGAGAGTTCGGGCTTCACTTCGGGGATGCACTCCAGCATCTTGCCCAGAATGTGCTTTCTGCCCACGTTCGCCTGCGCGATCGCCTGGCGCAGAATCGCCTCGTCGATGCCCTTGATCTTGATGTCCATCTGAATGGCGGTGATGCCCTTTTCCGTCCCCGCGACCTTGAAGTCCATATCGCCGAGGAAATCTTCCAGCCCCTGAATATCCGTCAGGATGGCGACTTTTCCCGTCTCGGGATCCTTGATGAGCCCCATCGCGATTCCGGCGACAGGCGCCTTGATGGGAACGCCGGCGTCCATCAGCGCGAGCGTGGAGCCGCAGACGCTGCCCTGAGAGGTGGAACCGTTGGAAGAGAGCACTTCGGACACCATGCGGATGGCGTACGGGAACTCCTCCTCGGAGGGAATCACGGGTTCGAGCGCGCGCTCCGCGAGCGCGCCGTGCCCGATCTCGCGCCTGCCCGGGCTGCGGAGGGGCTTCGCCTCGCCCGAAGCGTATCCGGGCATGTTATACTGATGCATATAGCGCTTGGCAGTCTCGTCGTCCAAGCCCTCCAGCTTCTGCTGTTCGCTGATCATGCCGAGCGTGCAGGTCGTGAGAACCTGCGTCTGCCCTCTCGTGAAGACGCCCGATCCGTGCACGCGCGGCAGAACGCCGTGTTCGCACCAGATCTTGCGGATATCCGTGAGGCCTCTTCCGTCCGGGCGGATTCCCTTGTCGAGAATCTTCGCGCGGACCTTTTCCTTGGTGAGATAATAGAGCGCGTCCTTCATCTCCCTTTCTTTTCCGGGATAGATCTCGGCAAAGTGCTCCAGCGTCTCCTTTTCCACCGCGTCCTGCCCTTCCTGACGGGTCGCGCGGTCGCAGGTATCGAGCGCGCGGTCCAGCTTTTCGGAAGCGAACGCGCGGACGGCTTCATCGATTTCCGCGGGGACGTGATAGAGCTCCATCTCCCGCTTCTTTTTGCCGATCGCCTTTACGATCTCCTCCTGGAAAGCGCACTGCTTTTTGATCTCCTCATGCCCGAACAGGATGGCGCCCACCATGTCGTCGTCCGAAATCTCCTTGGCGCCAGCCTCGACCATCATGATCGCGTCCTTGGTGCCGGAGAGATTCAGCGCGAGCGTGCTCTTTTCTTTCTCCGCGAGCGTGGGGTTGATGACGTATTCGCCGTCCACGATTCCCACGACCACGCTGCCGGTCGGCCCCGCAAAGGGAATGTCCGAAATGGACAGCGCGATGGAAGAGCCCAGCATCGCCAGCGGTTCGGGCGCGATATCCGGATCGACGGAGAGCGCGGTGGCGACCACGCTGACGTCGTTGAACAGTCCCTTCGGGAACAGCGGGCGGAGCGGGCGGTCGATGAGGCGCGCGGTCAGAATGCCCTTGTCGCTCGCTCTGCCCTCCCGTCTCTTAAAGCTGCCGGGGATCTTGCCCACCGAATACATCTTCTCCTCGAAGTCTACGCCCAAGGGGAAATAATCCATTCCGTCGCGCGGCTTTTCCGCCATCACGACGTTGACCATGACCACGGTCTCTCCGCAGCGAATGACGCAGGACCCGTTGGTCTGTTCCGCGTATTTGCCCGTCTCCACCGTGACCTCCCGTCCGCCGACGGTGGTTTTAAACTCTCTGTACGTGTCTGTCATAATTCCTTCTCCTGACTCTGATTTATTTGAATTTTGCGCATTTTCCGCGCAATGATTACCGCTTTCACGAAAAAAAGGGGCGACAAAAAAACTGCCGCCCTTTTTCTCTTATTTTCTCAGTTCCAAATCAGCAATGAGCTTTCTGTAACCCTCGAGGTCGGTCTTCTTCAGGTAATCCAGGAGACCGCGACGGGCACCGACCATTTTCAGAAGGCCGCGCCGGGAATGGTTGTCTTTCTTGTTGATTTTCAGATGCTCGTTGAGATGATTGATGCGCTCGGTCAAAAGCGCGATCTGCACTTCGGGAGAACCCGTGTCTCCCTCTTTTCTGCCGTATTTAGCGATAATTTCCGCTTTTCTCTGCTTGTCCATAATTGTTTTACCTCCTTCTGTTATGGAATAATACGCCCGGGGCAAAGCGCTGCGACGGAGTTCCCGCAAGCCCTTGCGACGGGTAAAATCAAAGCATTATCAGTATACCAAACTTTTCCGTTTTTGTAAACTGTTTTTAGCAGAAAAGTTTGCGTTTTTCCTCTATAATCCGGTCCAGTTTCGCAAGATAGGAGGGAATGTCCTTGGGAGAGCCGTACCGCTCGATGCGCTCCCCCCCGCCGAACACCGCCTTGGACACCGCGTTCGCGCCGCAGGCGACGTTCTGCGCGATCTCCTCCATGATATCGACGTTATACACGCACGCCGTTCCCGGCTTCGCGTAACCCGTGTTCTCGAGGTTGCCCGCCATGTACTTCTGGCGGTACAGATAGTACGGCCGGTATCCCCTTTCCGCGAGCGCGGCATGCGCGTACTCCACCATTTCCGCGACCTCTCCCGCAGGGAGGCGATCGGTCTCCTCTTTCAGCGCGGCGCCTCTCTTCAGACAGAGCGTATGCACGGTGACGTTGTCCGGATCCAGCTCGATACAGCGGTCGATACTGTCCTTAAAATCCGCAAAGCGCTCGCCGGGAAGCCCCGCGATGAGGTCCATGTTGACCGAGAATCCCTTTGTAAGCGGATAGCGGTCGTAGATGTCTCTGACGGTGTGGTTTCTGCCGATCAAACGGAGCGTCCTGTCCTGAAAGGTCTGCGGGTTGAGACAGATCCGCGTGACGCCGTAATCTCTTAAAAGCGCCAGATTTTCCCGGCTGATCGCATCCGGCCGACCCGCCTCCACCGTATATTCAGCGCTCTGCGGCCCGACGGCGTCCAGCACCTTCCTCAGGAGGGGGAAGGGAAGCGCGACGGGCGTTCCGCCCCCGATGTAGACGCTTCTCAGCTTCTTCACGAGGGGCTTGGAAGCGGCGATCTCCCGCACAAGCGCTTCCACATACGGCTCGACGAGCGCGGCGTTTTTGCGGATATCGCCGGAGACGAAAGAACAGTACGCGCAGCGCGAGGGACAGAACGGAATGCCGACGAACAGGTCCCCGTTATCGTCGTTCTTCTCGTAAATCCCCCGCTGCGCGTCCAATATCTGCGCAATCAGCGCGGTTTTTTCGGGAGACACCAGCATTTCCTCCCGAAAAAACCGCTCGAAATCCGCTCCCTGCTGATAGGCGAGCTTGGTGGGGCGGATGCCCGTGAGCGAGCCCCACGGCATGCGCTTGCCCGTATAAGAGGACAGCGCGCGGTAGACCGCCAGTTTCGCGCTCCGCTTCAGCAGCCGCTTCTCCTCCCGCTCGGACGGATTATCCGGCCGCGGGTAGGAAAAGGAGAAGGGAACGCCCTCCACCGCGACGGCATGCGCGTACGCCCCGTCTTTCTGTTCAAACACATGTGAGATATTCAGTTCCGCGCCGCCCTCGAAGAGATTGACCACTTCCATGAGGTCGGGATATAAGGCGGTAAGATTGGTCAGCAAAACGGATTGTTCTCCCTTTCGTATTGAAGCGTCGTCTCTTCTCCGTGCCCGGGGCAGACGACGCAATCGCCCGGCAGCGCGCAGAGCCTGCGCAGGGAAGCGGCGAGCGCGCGGGCGTCCCCGCCGATGAGGTCGGTGCGCCCGGCGGAGCCGAAAAACAACGTATCGCCCGAAAACAGCCTGTCGCCGATCTGAAAGCAGCACGAACCGGCGGTGTGCCCGGGCGTATGGAGGACGGTGACGGCAAGATGCGCGAGCGAAAGCACGTCTCCGTCCGCAAAGACGGAATCCGCCCGCAGTTCAGCCATGGGACAGCCGAAAAGCCGCCCCATGTTGCCGGCGGAATGGAGATTGATTTCCTCTTCTCTGTGCACATAAACCGGGATGCCCGCGTCCTGCAGCTCCTTGCAGGCGCCCGCGTGGTCGAAGTGCGCGTGCGTCAGCAGAACCGCCGCAATCCGGCAGTTTTCCGCCTCCGCGCGGCGCAGGATCTCATCGGCGTTTCCGCCCGGGTCGATGACGAGCATCTCCCGCGCGGCCTCGTTGCAGACCAGATAGGTATTGACGCTCAACGGGCCCGTGTGCATTAAAATCACTTTCATGTTCACAGCGCCGCCATGCTCTCGGCGACGCCCTCCTCCACCGCTCTCCCGCCGTCAAATCCGAGCGACGCATAGTCGAGCTGCTGATAAAGAACCTCCGGATCGAGGTAAAACTTGCGGTTCTGAATCTGCGTCATCAGCCTGGAGAGGTTCAGCCCGCTCTCCTTGCCCGCGGCGCGGTTCTTCTTCTCGATCCGCTTCGTCCAAAGCGTACACAAAAACGCGGGAACGGAGGTGTATCCCCTGCGGTCGCCCGCATGGGCGAGCATCATGGGAATCAGCTCGGAAAAGAGATAATTCTCCTTGGCGACCTGATAGCACTGCCCGTGCACCCCGTTGACCGCCGCCGCATAGATTGCCTGAGCGACGCCAGAGACGTCCACCGCGGCAGTTCCCCCGCCCGCGGGGAAAAATACGCGGGAAAGGCCGTCGAAATGAGATAAAAGCGCATCCTTCCAGATGGGCTTTCTGCCGACGGGCGCGCCGAACACGTAGGGAATCTCGACGATCATCACTTCAAAGCCCCCTTTTTCTCCCAGCGCGACCACGGCCTTTTCCTGCTCCGAACGCGCGCGGATATAGGGATGAAAGCGGGACAGCTTTCCCTTTTCCCTGCGGTCGAAATAGCAGAAATAGGAGCTCAGCACCACGCAGCGGCGGACGCCGGCATCCTTTGCCGCGGATAAAACGGAGACGCATTTATCCACCAGCCGCTCTTTGAAAAAATCGTACGCGGGGGCGTCCGGCAGAATGCGGTCGTCCGGCCCGAGCGCGTACACCGCGGTGTCGCAGCCCTCCGCCAACGCGGTCAGCTCGGCATGATCCGCCGAGAACAGATCGACGAGCCTGAGGGAGATGCGGCTGTCCATCCAGTCCAGCGACGCCAGTTCGCCCGGCATTGCGCAGGCGGAAACCTCCGCCCCGCGCTCCGAAAACAGCTTTGCGGCGGCGTATCCCAAAAATCCCGTCCCGCCGAAAATCATCACTTTTTGCGGTTTCACTTCTCTCCTTTAATTGGACGTACGATAGACGTCCGCCAGTTTTTTATCCTGTTTCAGCTTTGAAATCAGCGTATCCAGATCCTGCCGGGAATTGAGCCTGATGTTGAAATCCACCACGGCTTCCTTTGTCTTTGCGTCCAGCCGGCCGTTGATGGAAGTAATGGTGAGGTTCATCAGCGCGCACTGCGTGGAGACCGCAGCCAGAATGGCGCCCTGATCGGAAGCGACCGCGCGGATACTCGCCTTGTACGGGATATCCGCCTGATTCGCCCAGCTGACCTCGATGAGCCGGTCGCGGTCCACCGTTTTCATGTTCGGGCAGTCCGCGCGGTGAATGGTGACGCCCCTGCCGCGGGAGATAAACCCGACGATCTCGTCCCCCGGGACGGGCGTACAGCACCCCGCGTAACGCACCAGCAGCCCGCTCATGCCCTTGACGACCACGCCGCCGGTGGGCTCTCTCCTGGAAATTTCCGCCTTGACGACCTCTTTCGGCATTTTCTTGCGATAGTGGTCGATGAGCTTGAGTAAAATCTGATTTGTCGTGACGGCGCCGTATCCGACGGAAGCGAACATCTCGTCCTGCCCCGAAAAGGACATGCGGCTGGAGAGCTTTAAGAACGCCTCGTCCGTCAGGAGTTCGGAGAGGGTAAAGCCCTTGCGTTTCGCTTCCGCTTCCAGCATGGACTTGCCCGTTTTGATGTTCTCCTCCTTCATCTCCCGCTTGAAGAACTGCTTGATCTTCACTTTGGTGGAGGAGCCCTTTACGATCTTCAGCCAGTCCCAGGAGGGGCCCTTTGAATTCTGGGAGGTGATCACCTCCACCACGTCGCCGACTTGCAGCGGCGTATTGAGCGGGACCATCTTTCCGTTTACCTTCGCCCCCACGCAGCGGTTTCCCACCGCGGAGTGAATGGCGTAGGCAAAATCGATGGGCGTGGCGTCCTTCGGGAGGGAAATGACGTCCCCCTTCGGCGTGAACACCAGGACCTCCGAGCTGTAGATATCCCCTTTCAGGGAATCCAGAAATTCCTTGGAGTCCTTCAGCCCGCCCTGCCATTCCATGACCTCGCGGATCCAGGTGAGGCGGGTGTCGAAATCGTCCGCCTCCGTCTTGTTCTCCTTATATTTCCAGTGCGCCGCGATACCGTATTCTGCGGCGCGGTCCATCTCGAACGTGCGGATCTGAATTTCAAAGATCTGCCCGAAGTCCGTGACCACCGTCGTGTGGAGGGACTGGTACATGTTGGGTTTGGGCGTCGCGATATAGTCCTTGATCCTGCCCGGAATGGGCTTCCATTTGTGGTGGATCTTGCCGAAGATCTCGTAGCACTCGTTGACGTCCGCCACGATGACGCGCACGGCGGTCAGATCGTAGATCTGGTCGAGCGTCTTGTGCTGGTTCTTCATCTTCTTGTAGATGGAGTAAAAATGCTTGGGGCGGCCGAACACCTTTCCCTCGATGCCCGATTCCACCAGGATCCCGTTGATCTCCTTGACCACGAAATCCACGAACTCCCGCCGTTCCTTGACCTTCTGATTGATGTTGACGACCAGAAATTCAAAAAATTCCGGCTCCAGATATTTGAGAGAGAGATCTTCCAGCTCGCATTTGATCTGGCTGATGCCCAGCCGACCGGCAAGCGGCGCAAAGATATCCAGCGTCTCGCGGGCGAGGCGCTGCTGGCGCTCCTTGGAGAGGAAGTTGAGCGAGCGCATGTTGTGCAGACGGTCGGCGAGCTTGATGATGATCACGCGGATATCCTTTGCCATCGCCACGAAGATCTTGCGGAAGTTCTCCGCCTGCTCCTCTTCCTGCGAGGTGAACTCGATCTTCTCCAGCTTGGTCACGCCGAGGACGAGCTCCAGCACCTCGTCGCCGAATTCCTGACGGACGTCCCCCTCCGAGACGGGGGTATCCTCGATGACGTCGTGCAGAAACGCCGCGGCGATGGTGGGCGCGTCCAGCCCCAGGTCGATGAGGATGGACGCGACCGCGCACGGATGCGTGAAATATTCCTCGCCGGACGCGCGCTTCTGATTGGCGTGCGCCTTTTTCGCATAGTCGTACGCGCGCTCGCACAAGCTGAGGTCATCCCCCGTATACACTTGTCTGATTCTTTCCAAAACGTCCATATCAGTCCCCTACAAAGCGATAGATCGCGGAATCCGCCAGATCCCGCCTGACGGCGGGAAAATAGCGCAGAACGCCGCTTTCCACCGAAAAAAAGCCCAGTTCGCAGAACACCTCGAACGCGAAGACGAACTGCTCCGCGCGCTCGGCGGGGCGGTAGCGGAAATAAAAATCCGCGCTGCCCGCGCAGGGTTTTCCGGCGCGCGCCTTCATCTCCGCGAAAGCGCGCTTGCAGGCGTCACGGTCCGCCCTGATCCCGTCGAGCGGAATTCCCGCCCGCTCGCAGTTATAGTACACGGGGCGGTCTCCCCCGACGTTGATGCTTTTCAAAGGGCGGTCCAGCCAGATCACGCGCGCAAAACCGCCGAAATCCGCCTCTTCCTTGGGCGAAAGCACGACCGCATTCAGCAGGTTGCGTTCGGGCGGCTTGTAAACGGAGACGGGAAGCCCCTCCAGTTCCGGAAAGGCGGCGAGCGTCTCCGCGCGCGCTGCGAAAAAGACCGCGCCGTGCGGACGTGCCAGCGCCTCCGCGACGAACGCATGCGTTTCCGCCTCTCCGAGCGGGCGGTCGTCCTGCCCGAACGTCTCGTATTGCAGCTGAGAAAGCGCGTTTGCGAGCAGATAGAGCCCGAGCTCCCCGCCGCCCGGCTTTTCCGGCATCAAAAGTTCCTTCACGTATCCGCGCAAGGACTGCGACCGCCCGAAGACGGAGAGGTTCGCTTCAAAAACGACCGTCTTTTTAACGGGGAGCTTCAGGAGATCGGCGTCTTTGAGACCGCCGAACCAAATCATATCCAGGCAATCGGTATGAAAGGTGATATGTCCCGTACCCTGTTTGAGAACGGAACAGTCGGTACTGCCGATTTCGGTCGCAAACAGCGGCTTTTTGTTTCCCACGCCGCAGGGTTCCAGCCGGTTCAGCTCCGAGACGAACGCCGCCGTGAGCGGGCGGTCGACCATCCGCTCGACGGATAGGACCGGCTGAAAGGCGGACGGATCGCAGTGCGCCGCTATGTAAGCGTCCGCCCCCGCCTCGAACGCCTCGAAGTTCTCGCGTTCGACAGAGACGCCCGCTGCCTGCGCATGCCCGCCGAATTCTCTCAGCAGCGCTTTCTGCGAGGAGATCACCTCGAAAATATTGATTCCGTCCACACTGCGCGCGGAGCCCTTCAGACGCCCGTCCTGCCCGGCGAACATGATGACCGGGCGGGCGTATTCCTCCGCCAGCCGCGCGGCGACGATGCCGACGAACCCCGTCGCCCAGGTCTCGTCGTACAGCATGATGATGTTGCCGTAAGCGCCCTTTTTCTCCAGCTGCGCCTTGGCTGCCTGATACAGTTTATCGCACTCCGCCTGGCGTTCCAGATTATACGCGGAGAGCCTGGCGGCAAGGTCCGCGATCTCGTTTTCGTCCTCCGAGAGGAACAGAGAGAGCGCCGCGTTCGCATCCCCCATTCTGCCCGCCGCGTTGATGCGGGGCGCGAGAACGTAGGCGAGCGTCTGGGCGTTCACCTCGCGGTCCTTGTTCGAGGAAAGGAGATATTTCATGGCCGGACGGACGCGTTTGCCCCCCAGCATTTTCAGTCCCTCGAACACGATGTCGCGGTTTTCCCCGACGAGCGGCATGCTGTCCGCCACCGTCGCCACCGCGGCGAAATCCAGATAGGAATACGCCTCCTCCCCCAAAAGAGCGCAGGCGAGTTTGAAGGCGACGCCCGCGCCGCACAGGCTGTCAAAGGGATAATCCTGCCCGGGGAGATGGGGGTTGATACAGACGCATTCGGGAAGCGCGGGCGGGATTTCGTGATGATCTGTCACGATGACGTCCATCCCCAGATCCATGAGTTCGGAGATCTCTTCCCGATTGGAGATGCCGCAGTCAACCGTGATGACCAGGTCGATTGCCGTCTCTTCCGCGATGGCCTCCACCAAGCCGAGATTCAGGCCGTAACCGTTTTCCCGCTCGGGGACGACGGTCAGCGCTTCGACGCCGAATTTCCTGAGCGCGCGATACAGAATTGCGGCGGCGGAAACCCCGTCCGCATCGTAATCGCCGTAGACCAGCGCGCGCTCGCCCTCCCGGCGGGCGCGTTCCAGCCGCTCCACGCACGCCTTCATGCCCGAGAGCAGGAAGGGATCGTGAAAGCGGTGCCTGCCGGGATTCAGGAACGCGTAAGCCTTATCCGCGCTGTCCAGACCGCGCGCGAAAAGGATCTCCGCCGTTTCCGGGGAGAGTCCGTTTGCAAGCGCGATTTCTTCTACAATTTTCCGCTCCCGCCCGGAGAGAGCGGGATGACAGCGCAGTCTTTCCATAAATCCTTCCTTTTTAACCAAAAAGGCGAGATGATGATATCCCGCCTGAATGTGCCGTTTTGCGAAACCTTATTCCGCCTTCGCTTCCGCCTTTTCTTTGCCCTGATAGGAAGCTCTCTTCGCTCTCGCCTCGCCGACGCCCTTGAACATCGACCATACCGGCCCCGTCAGGAAGATCGCCACGAACGCGGAGGAAACGATGCCTGCGATCATGGTATAGCCGACGTATGCGAGAGAAGTCGTCCCGAGCACCGCCAGCAGCACCGCCGCCACAACGACTGCGATCAGCAGCCCTAAATTGAGCTTTGCGGTGGCGTTGCCCGCCATTACCGCGCGTTCGGCGACGGACTTGTCTTCATTCGCGACGTTTTTCGCGATATCCTTCGCCGCATACAGCCAAAACACGTTCATCATCAGCCCGAGCAGCACGGTCGCGGCAACGGAAGCGAGGTAATACTCGCCGACCGGAACGCGGCATACCGCAGTCAGCATCACGGTGAGCAATACGTTGACGATGAAGAGCACCGCGATCGTGGCGCCCGCCGCCAGCTTATAGCGGATCAGCGCGTACACGAAGGCGCAGACCGCGACGATCGCCGCCACAATCACAGCCATCCAGATGTGCGTGTTTGAGCGCGTCGCGAGCACTTCGTTGCATTCCGCCACCGGGTTGTTGGTCAGCGTCGATTCCGCCTGGAGCGCGGCGTTGATCGCATCTACCGTTTCGGCGGAAACCACCGATTGAAACCCGTAAATCAGAATCGCCTTGTCGTTGACTTCTTTCTTATATTCGTATTTCAGTCCGTTGTCCTTCAGCACCTTTTCGGTGATGGAGGAAACCGTTTCGTACGTATCCAGTTCGGCATCCGTCGTGACGATCACTTCGTAACCGCCGCCGTAGGAAACCGTGGTGTTCATGCCGACGAACCCGAGGACGAACGCCCCCGCGACGATCACGACGAGCGCCAGCGCCATCCAGATCTTCGCACCTTTCATGATCTTATTCATTGACTTCTTCCTCCCTCTTCAAGCAAAAGAACTTTTCCTGATTCTTGGGAAGCGCCATGATGATTTTCAGGAGCAGCTGGGACAGGAACATCGTGGCGAGCGCGCCGATGATGAGCCCGACGCCGAACGTCACCGCGAACGGGAACATCGCGCTGCCGCCCAGAATCAGCATCAGAATCGTGCCGATTCCCAACACCGCAGTCATATCCAAAATGGCGAAAATACCCTTTCTGTAACCCGTTTTGACCGCCGCCCTGATGGTCTTGCCCATCGCGTACTCCTTCTTTACGTTGGAAGAAAGCACCGCCATCTGCGCAATCACGACGAGCGTCGCAAACAGAATGCCGAGCACGCTCGCCAGCGAGAGAACCACGCCGGGAATCAGGATCAGGAACAGAAGCTCGACCAGCACAAACGAGAAAATCGTGAGATCGGAAACCAGCCCGAACCCGCGGTAAAACACCAAAAACAAAACCATGATGACGGCGACCGCGATGACGAAAGCCAGCGTGACGTCCATCACTGCGTTTTCGCCCAGAACCGAATAGGCGTTATAGCCGCTGTCCACCGCCTCGTATTCGAGCGGCAGCCCGCCGAATTTGAGCTGCGCTGCAATGCGGCGCACCGCCTGCGCGTCAGAACCATCGCTGCTGAAAAACAAAGTCGTTCCCGAAAAATCCGAGCAGTCCACACTCATTACGGTCGTATCGCCGATTTTGGCGGTGATGGTCTTGCCCGCGACCTGGTCGGCCGCGCTCTTGGTGAATTCCAGCGCGACGTAATGCGATCCGCTCAAAGTCTGCGTATAGGCATTGACAACCCCGTCCTGATCGAACAGGGTGTTGCCGTCCCCATCGGTAAACACGGTGTCGCCGAACAGCATAATCGCCTGAACGTCCGCATCCGGCGTGGTGACGCTGCCGTCAATTTTCAGCCCTCTCAGCGTGATGCGCAGTCTGTAATCGTCTTCTTCCGCCTGTTTATATGCGTAAACTTCGGCGCCGCTGTATCCGAGGAATTCGACGCGTTCACGCACTTCCTTCAACACGTCTTCCACCGTCACGTCCGAATCGTCCAGCTGCAATTCGTCTTTCATTTCATAGGTGTAGGTATAGCCTTCGCCGAGATCCTGCTCGAGCTCCATCGCGCCGATGATGGAATTGAAATCCTTGACGCTGCCCGGCAGAGCAAAACTGACGAAAGTCATTAAGGTCAATACCACGATCACCAGCACGATCAGTACCAGTAATACGATTGACTTCTTCTTGCTCATCCTTGCCTCCTGATGTAATTTCGTAGTCCTAGACTAAATAATTATATAACTTATTCGCTTTTTAGTCAATAAAAACAAGTTGTTTTTTTATAATTTCGCATTGTCGGCGGCATATTTTTTCGCCGAATCGGGGTTATTGCGCACTTTCGCTTTCGCGCGCCCTGGCATAGAGGTGCAGGGCGCACTCCATGCGCGCCTTCATCATTTCGCAGGTAATTTCGTACGGCGTATCGATATCTCCGCCGAAATGAATGTTGTTCGCCGCGCAGCCGCCGCTGCAGTGATACTTCGCAAAGCAGTTTTTGCACTTTTCTTTCGTGAAGAGATTGGCGTTTCTGAATACGGCGCGGATCTCCTCGTTCAGCGTCCCGTCGAAGACGTTTCCCATTTTATACTCAGGATCGTCCGCAAACTGATGGCAGGGGTAGAGATCTCCCTGCGGCGTGACCGAAAAATACTCGTTTCCCGCGCCGCACGCGCTCACGCGCTTTTTCAGGCACGGGCCGCCTTCCAGGTCGATCTGGAAATGGAAGAAGCGGAAGAGCGGCTTTCCCTCCTCCTTTCTCTTCAGGTATTCCCGCGCCAGCCTGCGGTATTCCTCCGCGATCGCGGGGAGCTTGTCCCTGCCGATGTAGAGCGCGTGCCCCTCCGGAAGAACGACGGGCTCGAGGGATATTTCACGGAATCCGCTGTCGGCGAGCGCCAGAACGTCCTCCCCGAAATCGAGGTTCCGGTTGGTGAACGTGCCGCGGATATAATAGTGCCTGTCCCCGCGCATGCGGACAAAGCGCTTCAGGTTTTCGATGATGACCTCGTAGCTGCCCTTCCCGTTCACCGTCCGGCGGACGCCGTCATGCACTTCCTTTCTGCCGTCCAGGCTCAGAACGACGTTTTCCATCTCTTCGTTCAGCCATTCGGCGGTCTCGCCGGTCAGCAGCACGCCGTTCGTCGTGAGCGTGAACAGGAACTTCTTGCCGTGCAGTTTTCCCTGTTCTTTCGCGTACGCCACCGTATTTTTCACGACGGAGAGATTCATGAGCGGCTCCCCGCCGAAGAAATCCATCTCCAGAATCTTCCGGTTCCCGGACTGCCCGATGAGGAAATCCACCGCGGCGCGCGCGACTTCGTCGGACATATATTCCGTTCTGCCCTTATATTTCCCCTCTCCCGCAAAACAATACTCGCAGCGGAGGTTGCAGTCGTGGCAGATGTGCAGACAGAGCGCCTTGACCAGGTCGCTTTTGACAGGCGCGCTCTTTTCCTCCTCTCCGAACAGGATACCCTCCTCTTTCAGGCGCAAAATCTCTTCCTCGATCTCCCGCACGGCGGATTCGTCCGCCCCGCGGAAATCATAGGGCTCGCCCTGCATTTTCTTCACGACCTCGGAGGTGAGCGCGTCGCAGATGTGAAGCGCGCCGCTCCCCACGTCGAAAAGATAGTAATTTCCGTCTATCGCAAAAGTATGTACCATAATATCTCAACGCCAAATCAAGGAGCAGTAAACTTTACTGCTCCTTGAAAAGTTTTCGCTATTTGTTTGTTATTTGATTTCCGTGATCTTCTGTTCTCTGGTGTTCTTCTCGCAGGATTGGTTGCCGACCGTGCAGGACGTTTTGCAGGCCGACTGGCAGGTGCTTCTGCATTCCCCGCAACCCGTATGAGCCTTTTTCACCGGAACGGCTACCGTTTTGATTCTGTTCATGATAGACCTCCGCTCGTATTCTTTTTGTTTATTATACTAAAACGCGGCTCAAAAGTCAAAGACTTCGGCGGGTTTTTTAATCTTTTTTCAGATTCACCGAGATGATTCCCGAAAGGATCCCCACTCCGACGCAGAAAAGCAGATCCCACAGGATCCTGAGCCCGGACGGAAAACCGCCCAGAAGCGCGAATAAGAGAAAGGTAAGCCCGCCTGCGATCAACCCGACAAGCCCCCCTTTCAGCCAGCCCTTCGATCCCCTGAGCGAGAAAAAACAGCCGATGAAAATCGCCAGCACTTTGATGAACTGATTGACGGGCATGATGACGCTCTCCGGCAACCCCGTAAACTGGATCACCAGCGCGAAAATCAGAACCGCCGCCAGACAGACGATGATCGCGAGCGAGACGCCCCGCCCGGTCATTTTCCAGAATTGCGCTCTTTCCTCCATAAAAAAACCTCCGCTTCAATACTAGATATCTATGCGGAGGCATTCGTTTTTATGCGGACAAATTATTCTTCCGCGCTTTCTTCGGCGTCTTCCGCCTCTTCTTCTGCGGAAGAATCCGTCTCTTCCGCGGGCGCTTCTGCCGGCGTTTCCGCGGGGGCGCTCTCATAGACGTCCGAACCGTCGTTCGGCGCGGAGGACTGATAGATCGCCTGCATGTCAAACTTCATATAGGATTTCTGATCGGCGGTGCCGGTTTCGAGAACAAAGGTGTTTTCCTCCTTGTTCACTTCCACGACCGTGCCGCAGATGCCGCCGATGGTCTTGATCTGATAGCCGGGCTGAATGCTGGCAAGCTGCTCCTGCATCTGCTTCTGGCGCTTTTTATTGGAATAGGTGGACCATACGAACATACCGATCAGCGCGATCACCAGCACGATGAGCAGAATATAAGTCCCCCAGGGCGTACCGGGATTTTCGGTCGTGTCTTCCGCCGCATCCGCCAATAACTGAAACCACATGGTAAAAATCTCCTTTTCGCTTTTTTTCTATTTTACTTGTTTTTTATCCGTTTGGCAAGTCAATTAACCGTTAAATTCAAAATTTCCCGTAACTTTCGTAAAATTCCGCCGCAAAATCCTGCAGCCGGTCCTCCAGAACAGCCTGCCGGATCTGCCTCATCAGCTTTGTGAGAAAGGTTATGTTGTGGAGGCTGAGCATCATGCCGCCCATCATTTCCCCTACGTTGACGAGGTGCCTGAGATACGCCTTCGTGTAGTTTTTGCAGCAGTAGCAGTCGCATTCCGGATCCAGCGGAGTAAAGTCCTCCTTATATTTCGCATTGCGCACGACGATCTTCCCGCGGGAGGTCATCGCGGTGCCGTTGCGGGCGATCCGCGTGGCCAGGACGCAGTCGAACATATCGATTCCGCGCAGCACGCCCTCGATCAGGCAGTCCGGGCTGCCCACGCCCATCAGATAGCGGGGAACGTCCTGCGGATAATAGGGGAGCATTTCGTCCATGATCTCGTACATCAGCGGCTTCGGCTCGCCCACCGAAAGGCCGCCGATCGCGATGCCGTACGTCGCGTACTGCTTCGCTTCCCTCAGGCTCTCCAGCCTGAGATCTTTAAACATATTCCCCTGCACGATGGGAAAGAGCGCCTGTGCGGGATTATTGTGCGTTTTCACGCACCGTTCCAGCCACTTTAAGGTGCGCTCCATGGCGATCCTGCTGTTTTTGTAATCCGTTCCGTACTCCGAGCACTGGTCGAAGGCCATGATGATATCCGCACCCAGATTGTTCTCTATGGAGATCGCCTTCTCGGGCGTGATGAAATGCAGGCTCCCGTCCACATGCGAATTAAAATAGACGCCTTCGTCCTTTATTTTATTCAGCTGGGCGAGCGAAAAGACCTGGAATCCGCCGCTGTCCGTGAGAATCGGGCGGTCCCACGCCATGAACCGATGCAATCCGCCGGCCGCCCTGACGAGCTCGTCGCCCGGCCGCATATACAGATGATAGGTGTTGGCGAGAATGATCTGCGCTCCCGCCTCTTTGAGATCGCGCGGCATGACGCCTTTGACCGTCGCCTGCGTGCCCACGGGCATATAGACGGGCGTCTCGATGTCCCCGTGCGGCGTATGCAGAATCCCGGCGCGGGCGCCCGATTTCCCATCCTGTTTTACCGTTTCAAACCAAAACGGCGCTTTTTTGTTTTCCATATTTGATTCCTCTTACCGCCCGCATTCAGAGCAGGAGCATCGCGTCGCCGAACGAAAAAAAGCGATAGCGGTTTTTCACCGCAAGATTGTAGAGTTCCAGCGTCTTTTCCCGCCCCAAAAATGCGGAAATCAGCATGATCAGCGTGGACTTCGGCAGGTGAAAATTGGTGATCAGCCCGTCGACGCACCGAAAGCGATAGCCGGGGAAGATAAAAATCTCCGTATTGCCGCGGCAGGAGCGGACAAACCCGTTTTCATCCGCGACGGACTCCAGGGTGCGCACGGAAGTGGTGCCCACCGCAATGACGCGCCTCCCCTCCCGCTTCGCGCGGTTGATTTTATCTGCATTGATCTCGTCGATCTCGTAGTATTCCGAGTGCATGTGATGCCTGGTGATTTCCTCCGCCTTGACGGGACGGAAGGTTCCCAGCCCCACGTGCAGGAGAATATCCGCTGTTTCCACGCCTTTTTCCCGCAGGCGGTCGAAGAGCGCGGGCGTGAAATGCAGCCCCGCGGTGGGCGCGGCGGCGGAGCCGTTTACCTTGGAATAAACCGTCTGATAGCGCTCCCCGTCCGCCAGTTTTTCGTGGATATAAGGGGGCAGCGGCATCTCTCCCAGACGGGAGATGATGTCCTCGAATACGCCGTCATAGCGGAATTCGACGATGCGCTCCCCTTCTCCGGTGCGCCCCTTGACGACGAGGGACAATTCCTCCGAAAAGAAAAGCTCCGCCCCTTCGCGCGCCTTTTTGCCCGGTTTGACCAAAACCTCCCACTCTGCGAGGGAGCGGCGCTTTAAGAGGAGCACCTCTACTTTTCCCCCGTGCGGCGTGAAGCCGTAAAGGCGGGCGGGCAGGACGCGGGTATTGTTGCGCACCAGCAGATCGCCCGGGCGCAAAATCTCCGGCAGGTCGCGGAAAATGCGGTGGGAAACTTCGTCCGTATCCCGCCTGTAACAGAGCATTCTGGAAGAATCGCGCGGCTCGGCGGGCGTCTGCGCGATCAGCTCTTCGGGCAGTTCGTAATCGAAATCAGAGGTTTTCATGATTCCCCTCGAAAACGGCGAGCTGTTCCCGCTTTTCCTCCGGCATGCGTTTGCCGATATGCGCGTAGCCGTTTTTTAAAAGCACCCGCCCGCGCGGCGTGCGGGCGATGAAGCCGAGCTGCAATAGGTACGGTTCATACACGTCCTCGATCGTGCCGGCGTCCTCGTTGATGGTCGCTCCCAGCGTATCCAGCCCGCAGGGACCGCCGCCGAACTTCTCCGCCAGAGAAGTGAGGAGCTTCAAATCGATGGCGTCCAGCCCCAGGCGGTCGATCTCCAGCCGCGTCAGCGCGGCGTCCGCATCCGCGCGGCTGACCGTCTCGCTCCCCTTTACCAGGGAAAAGTCCCTGACGCGCTTTAAGAGCCTGTTCGCGATCCGCGGCGTGCCGCGGCTGCGGGAGGCGATCTCCAGGCACGCGCCCGCGTCGATCCTGATTCCCAGCACCGCGGCCGAACGGCGCACGATCTCGGCGAGCTGTTCGTTCGTGTACGTCTCCAGCCGGCAGATCACCCCGAACCGATCCCGCAGAGGGCCGGTCAGCATGCCGGCGCGGGTGGTCGCGCCGATCAGGGTGAACTTCGGCAGCGGGAGCTGCACGCTCTTGGCGGAAGGGCCCTTGCCGATGATGAAATCCAGGGAGAAATCCTCCATCGCCGGATATAAAATTTCCTCCACCGCGTGGTTCAGGCGGTGAATTTCGTCGATAAACAACACGTCCCGCTCGTTCAGGTTGGTCAAGATCGCCGCGAGATCGCCCGCGCGCTCGATGGCGGGGCCGCTTGTCACCTTGATCTGCACGCCCAGTTCCGCAGCGATGATGTGCGCGAGCGTAGTCTTTCCCAAACCGGGGGGACCGTATAAAAGCACGTGATCGAGCGCCTCTCCGCGGAGCCTGGAGGAGGCGATAAAGACGGAGAGATTTTCCTTCGCCTTGTCCTGCCCCACGTAGCTGTCCATGTTCTTGGGGCGAAGGACGTTCTCCACCTCGCTGTCCGTGAAATTCTTGGTGCTCATCACCAGTCTTTCTTCTTCCATGTCACCTCATCCCCTTGAGCGCATACGCGATGATCTGCTGAATGCCCATCGCGCCGGCGGCCATCGCGGCGCTCACGGCCTGCACGCTCTCCGCGCGCGTAAAGCCGAGCGTCATCAGCGCGACGACGGCGTCCTCATCCGCCTCTTTCCCGGCGGCGGGCGCGGCACCCCCTTCCGGGACGTCCTCCGCGTTCACCTTCTCCCGCAGTTCCAGCACGATGCGTTCCGCCGTCTTTTTCCCCAGGCCCTTGACCGAAGAGAGGGTCCGTACGTCCGCCGTGGCAATGGCGACCGCCAGCTGCCCCAGATTCATGGCGGAAAGAATCCCGATCCCCATCTTCGGCCCGACGCCGGAGACGCTCGTCAGCTTTAAAAACATCTTCTTTTCTTCCGGGCTCACAAAGCCGTAGAGAGAAATATCGTCCTCCCGCACGGCGAGATAGGTATAGACCTCTCCCTCGCCCTCATTCAAGAGCTTCGCGTAGACGGAAGCGGAACAGACGATTTCGTAGCCCACGCCGCCGTTTTCCAGCAGAACCACGCCGTTTTCCGCCTGTAATATCTTTCCTTTGATGTATCCGAGCATAAATCTCTCCTATATGGAAAACAAATTGCCGAAGCGGTTGGTCTGCGCGTGGCAGAGCGCGACCGCGAGCGCGTCCGCCGCGTCGTCCGGCCGGGGAATTTTCGGGAGCCCCAGAAACGTCTTCACCATCTGCTGAATCTGCGTTTTATCCGCCTTGCCGTATCCGGTAAGCGCCTGCTTGATCTGCATGGGCGTGTATTCGTACAGCCTGCCACACTCCTTTGCCGCCGTCAGCAGAATGACGCCGCGCGCGTGCGCGACGGGAATGCCCGTGGTGATATTCTTGGCAAAAAACAGCTCTTCCACCGCGATCTCGTCCGGCTGAAAGGAATGGATCACTTTTTTGACGCCCTCCTCCAGCATACACAGCCTGACCGCCAGATTTTCGTCCTTCGGCGTCAGCACCACGCCGAAATCCAGCATTCTGCATTGCCCGCGCGCGTTTTTCTCGATCGCGCCGTAGCCGAGCGTCGCCAAGCCCGGATCGAACCCCACGATGATCAATCGGATATCCCCTTCGTTTTTTCTATATTGTACTTGTTTTCTTGAAAAAAGTCAATGAATCCCGCCCGCTTTCGGTTTTAAAAAAGAAAGAGCGGAAAGTTTCCGCCCGTCGCCGCCGGCATTTTGCTGAGCCGAACGCGCTTTAATCTCCAAAAAGTTTTCTTTGATGACAAAATTATCGAGATACGTCAGTTTCAGACGGTAGGTTCCCGGGGGCGCGGGAGAGCCGTCCTCTCGTCTTGCTTCAAAATACCATACCCGCGTGATGATTTGGCCATGGCGGATCGTGACCGATGTCACGTCGTCCGTCATCGCGACAGGCTCGCAATACAGCCGCACCGTCTCTGTTTCCGTTTCACAGTAGAGCTCCGCCGCGGCGCCGACGATCGTCGAACTGCCGCGGTAGCGGTATGTTCTCCCCGCGTTCTCCGTGGTGACGACGACGACAAACCGCTCCCCCTGCCACACCTCGCGGTAATAGACGGCCGCATCCAGTTCAAACTTCAGCTCCCCCGCACAGCCGGAAAAAAGACATCCCGCCAAAAGCCATAAAAAGACGAACAAAACTCCCTTTTTCATGCTTTTATGATAACATGCGCAGGTCAGGCTGTCAAGGGGCTTCGCGAAAATTCCCCGCCCCTTTTTCAGGTGCCGGCGGTTTCGCCTCCGGAGAAGGAGCCCCACGCACCGCGAACTGCGGGAAAGGGCAGAAACGCCCCCGGCGGGGCGGAAAGCGCGCCGATTGTTTTTTCCATCCAGACAATATCGTAAAATCTTCCGAACTTATAGCCGCAGGAAGCGAGCCTGCCGGCAGGGGAAAACCCCATGCCGGCGTGAAACAGCGCGCTGTCTTTGGGCAGAAATTCGTCTTCCCGCGCGCAGTCGGCGACGACGGCGACGAGTTTCAGAATATTCTGACGGACGGAAATTTCCTCGAGTTTTTCATAGAGCCTCCTGCCGATACCCCGCCGGCGGGCGCTTTCCCTGAGGTAAATTGCCGTTTCGGCGGTATGCGCGTAAGCGGCACGCCCGCCGAATGCGCCCGTATAGGCATACCCCAGGTATTCCTCTCCCGACAAGGCGACGAGAAAGGGATAGCGTGCAAGCGTTCTCCCGATCCGCGCGGCGAACTCCGCACAGGAAGGCGCTTCGTACTCAAAAGTGATCGCAGTGCGCTTTACATAGGGCGCGTATATTTCCAAAAGCCCCGCGGCATCCTCGGGCACCGCCGGGCGAATGATGACAGACTGCATATTCCCTCCAAAAAAAGAGGGCAAGCGCCCTCTTTGATTCTCTTTGCAGTGTTACAGGGAATTATAGATGTACTGTTCGAGCGTAAGTTTCAGCGTGACGCTTGAAAAATTCCGCTGAACGACCATCGTGAGCGTATCTCCCGCGGTGAATACCCGCTGGAGCCCGTCGTAAAACTCGGAAAATTCACTCAGAGAGGTAATATTGTCCAGCTGATAGCTTTTTCCGTTTTTCTCCCCGGAGAGAGATACGAGGATGTCTCCGTTTTTCGCGCCCGCCTTTGCGAGCGTTCCGCCCTCCGTGATCGCCGAAATCTGAACGTAGCTGCCGTAACGGTCGCTCGCCACGGAGAAGGTCGCGCCGAACTTCCAGCGCCCCTGCATATAGCCGTAATTATCGTCCGAAGAGGTCATAACGAGGCTCTCCGCCACCGCTTCCGCGCCGTTCGCTCCGAAAATGGGAATGGCGAAATTCAGTCCCTGATAATCGTCCGCCCCCGAATTGACGACGCCGATCAGCTCGCCCGCCAGGTTGAAAAGCCCGCCGCCCGAATTGCCGTGATTGATCGCGGCGTCCACCTGAATGAGCGTCATGGTGCCGATATCCTCCACCGAAACTTCGCGGTTGATATAAGAGACGATGCCCTTCGTCACCGTGCCGGGCAGATATCCGGTCGGATTCCCCACCGCAAAGACGTCCTGCCCGACGGTAAGATCGCCGTCGTTGATCTGCGCCTTGACGAGCTCGCTCTCGCTTAAACCGTAGCTGTTGTTGGTGAGATCGATGCGGAGCACTGCCACGTCGGACAATTTGTCCCCGCCGACCAGCGTGCCCGAGAACGCGTACGTCTCGTACTCGTAGGTCCCGAGGAGCTCGTCGTACTTGGGCAGATAGACCGTGACCTTCAGCCCGTCCTCGATGACGTGATGACAGGTGAGAATGTATACGAAATCATTGCGGTTGACAGAAGCGTCCTGATAGACGACGTCCATGTCCAGCAAAATGCCGCTGCCCCAGCCCGTGCCGCCCGACAGATCGGTCTTGACGACGACGACGGATTCAAATACCTTATCGATGGCGTCTTCCAGAGAGAGCGCCGCGCCGTCGGTGCTCTTGTGAAACGTGACGGATTCCACGTCGTACGTCTTTCCGAGATTTTTGGAAACGCCGCTCGGATCCACGATCGTGCCACCGCCCGTACCGTTTCCGCCCGGATTCACGCTTACGACGTTGCAGCCCGAACAGGCGGCGAGCGATAGCGCCAGAATCAGCACCGTCACGAGCAAAATGATATTACGCGCAACCTTTTTCATAGTTTTCCTCCGTGATTGTGATTTTATTGTAACACGTTTTCCTTGAAATTCAATTAAATTTTTAGATAAAAACGCGATAAATTTTTTTCACCCTCTCTATTATACCGGCTTTTGGGCGCGATTATACGAAAAACGCCCCCGAAGATCCTTCGGGGGCGCCCTGCAGGCGGATGCTACGCCGCCGCGGGGAAGGAGCTGTAAGACTGGTTCTTCCCCGCCGCAATCGCCGCGTCCATCGTATCGTTCACCTCACGGTCGACGATGTGACTGGCGTTCAGCGTGATTGTCGTCATTTCCAGTATTCCAAGTTTGATCGGCAGCGACACGTAAGTATCCTTCAGATAGCCGTTCTCATCCGATTTCAGCGTGACGGTTGTCCCTTCTCCCAGGAGGGTGGTTCCCGTCAGCGCACTCAGGTTCAGCGTCAGCGTATGCCCGCCGGATCCGTACGAATAGTCGCTGAAGATGGAGGCGTAACTCGTATCCGAAGTGCTTTCCGATTCCAGTAAGGAGCGCTTCAGCCCGGTAAATTCGGAGATGATATCCAGCACGTTCACCCTGCCGGACGCGATGTCGCTCACGTAAGCCTTTTTGTAGGCGTAATCGCCGTCCGCATAGAAGTAATGCTTGACTTTGATCAATCTCCCGGTCTCATAATAATCCGCCCACTGATTCATGCGGGATACCAGCACCACGGAGTCCTGCGCGGCGGCGTCATACGTATAGATCAAAGTCGATTTCCCGAAAGCCAATATATCCGTATGAACGCTGTAAGTCAGTCCTGTCGGCTTCGAGAAAATTGTAGTAATCTCTTCGCCTACAGGGCGGGCAGAATCCCACGTGACATAGGCATCCAGCCGGTTGTCTTCCGTCACGCGCATCGACGCTGTGAGTTTTACCGTGACATCGACGGTTAAAAAGCTCATCGATACCGTCCCTTCAAAATAGAACTGCCGGGAAGCCTTGTTCACGGTGAAGATCAGCGAATCCACCAGTTCCATGAGCTGCGAACCGTCGATATAGGAGCCGGAGGGCGCGGCGATCGCGACGTCTTTCGCGCAGTCCAGGGTGATTGCGCCGCCGTACTGCTCCCCATCGAGGGAAATGCCGATCGTGCCGTCCGCATTCAGGCGGACGGACAGGCGGTATTCCCCGGTCAGCCCGAGAAACGCGCCGTCTACGCCGACAACGATCCCGTTGTCCTCCGCATACAGCGCACGCAGGGAACCGATGGCGCCCGCGACCGGATCCTCCGCAGAGGGCGCGGAAGAAACGCCGTCCGTTTTCAGCCCGAGAATTTCCAGCACGCTGAGGAGATCGCTCCAGTTTGCCGTTATCGTCTTCACCGCCGCGTCCATGGACGCGCGCGAGAATTTGAGGGAAGTAAAGTTCTTACCGTCATCCGTATACGAGACGTAAAGCATGCCGGATACGTAGGTGACGTCCAGCGTATGCGTCTTTCCTTCCGTGGGGAAAGAAAGTTTGCCCGAGAGCGGGAGCCGCTCCGCGTCGAACGCCGCCGCGGCGTCCGTCCACCCGCAGGCGTCCGAACCGGCGGGGTTTTCCAGCGCCGCCCGGACATCCGAAAAGACGATTTCCTGCCCGCCGAGCCGGATGTTTCCGCTCGCGGTAAGCCGATTTGCCCGATAGCCTTCCAGCAGCGCGGCAAAAAGCGGCGTCAAACCGTCCAGAGAACGGTAGTCTCCCGCCTCCGGCGGCAGACAGCGCCCCGCCGCGAGACCGCCGAGCTCAAGCTCGACGCCGTCCGCGCGCACCGAAACGGAGACGGCCGCAACGTCGACCGAGATCTCCGCCCCCAGGAAGGAAAAAGACAAGACCGCGCCGTCCGCGCGCAGGGAATTTTTCAGCGCGGCGAAGAAATCCCAATCTCCCGCAAAAACCGCCGCATATTCCGCCAGCTGAGAGAGAGACAGGCTGCTTTTCGCGCCGCCCGCGGCAAGGTAGAGCGTGCCCTCCTGCAGCCACACATCCAGCGCGGCGCCGCCGACGGATACGGATGCGGACATCGCTCCCGCCGCGGGGGCGAGCGCGATCTGCGCCGAAATTTCCTGTCCCGCCGCCGTACCGGACAGCGCCGCGGCACACTCGCCGCTCAGCAGAGACAAAAGCGAAACGTCAAATTGCATCAGCGCCTCTGATAGGTCCGCGCAGCCGGGCAAAGGCGCCGGCAAAGCCGCGTTTTTGCCCGGCTCGACGCGCAGGCTGAACGCGTCGTTCACCGAAAGCGCCAGCGTCTCCCCGTAAGAGAGCGAAATACGGTGCGTACCGCCGCCGAAATCGGCGGCAAGGGATGCCTCGTTTTTGCCGATTGCAATCTGTCTGATCCCCGCGATCAGCTGAAACGGATCCAGGGAAATTTCAGGTAGATCGGCGGAGGCGAGCAGGGAACGCAGCAGCGCAGACAGACTTTCGGCGCTGGCGGAGAGCTTTAACCCGTCGTAATCGATATAAAAGCAACCGTCCGTATAGACAACGGAAAGGGAAACGCCGTTCAGCGCGGCGGAAAGATTTGCCGCCGTGATGCCCGCGTCATCCCAGAAGAGCGTCAGGTCGTTCACGACCGCGGAGAGTTCGCCGTAAGAAAACGCCCCGCTGAGGGAAACCGTTCCCGCCGCGGCGATCTCCTCCATGCGGTCGACGGCGGAGAGGAGATAATCGAGCTCCTGCCAATCGGCGGAGGGCAGCGTCCACGCTTCCGCAGGCGCGTATCCGCCGGCCTTCAGCCCGAGCGCGGGAACGGAGACCGCGAGCGAATTCGCATCCACTTTCACCGCGATATCTCCCCACTTCACGCAGAGCGTGCTCCCCTCGAAATAAACGCGGAAATCGGAGAGCGCAACGTCTCCGCCGAGCGATATGCCGAGGCGGTCCAGCCAGGTGCGCACGGTGCCGGAAAGCGCGATTTGGTCGCTCAGCAGATAAATCCTGCCGTCCTCATAAAACAGCTCGACCGGCGCCGCTTCCGCGGCGAGCGAGAGTTTTCCCTTCCCCGCTTCAAAATCGACGGCAAGAACGCCCTGATATCCCGCCAGGGAAACGTTCATACGGATCGCGGATTCCTGCAAAACGGAAGCGAGCCGATTGACGTTCAGCTGCATGAGGAAGAGATCGGCGCTCTGATATCCCACGGGCGTCAAAGGCTTTTTCGCCGCGCCGGGCGTTACGGTCAATTCGCCGAAGCCCGCCGCCGCAACCGAGATGCCCGCTCCGAACGTCAGCTCCACGGGGATTCCCGCCACGGTGCAGGAAAGCGTGCCGTCTCCGATTTTCAGCCCGTCGATCAGAGCGAGGATTTCACTCGCATCCAAATCGAAATTCATTTCTAAGCCCGCGTTTTTCAGCATTGCCCTGACGTAGCCGAGCCCTGCGGACACGCGGATCCCCTCCACGTCGACGTAAAACCTGCCGCCGACGTATGTAAATGCAGCCGTATACCCCGAAAAGCCGACCGTCCCCTCGGCAAAGAGAACGCCGGTCTCATCGAACGCGAGATCCAGGCGGTCGACCGTGACGGCCGCCCCGCCGAACGTAAATTCACCGGAAAGGGAGAGATTGCCGCCCTCCGCCAGTTCTTTCAGCTCCTCGATCAGAACAAACAGCTTTGCGCCCGGCTGATAATCCGCCGCGGGGCGCTTAACCGCCTCCCCTGTCCCAACGACGGAGACCGTCGCCAGATCGGCGACCGTAAGCGTCAGCGACGCGGTATTCAGAGAGATCCGATACCCGAGCGCATCCACGGAGACCTCCGGGCCGTCCGCTTCCAATCCGCCGACCAGAAGCAAAATCAGAGACGGCGGGAGTTGGGTTACGGCCGAGAGGTCGAAGCCCAGCGCTTCGGTGAGTACGGAAAGAACCTCTTCTTCCGTAAAATACAGAGCGAGATTTCCGGCGCACAGCCACACCGCGCCGTCCTCGTAATAGGCCTCGATGGGAACGCCCCCGATCTCCGTCTTTACCTTCACGGCAAAGGGCTCAAAGGCGATCGTAACGTCCGCTGCGTACCCCATGACGGCCGCCTCCAGCTGAATGCGCCCTTCGGACGCCACATTCATCAGCGTTCCCAGATCGAGGGAAAGAATCGCCTCCGTCAGATCGGCGTATCCCTCCGGCGCCGCGATCGATTCGCAGCCGGCGACGGCGGAGAACGTACAGAGTCCTTCCGCCGTTACCGAGAGCCCCGTCTCCGTCTTCCGCACCGTCACGGGCACGCCCAAAACTTCCACGCCCAGCCAGTCTTCGCCCGCCGTCAGTTCGCCCAACAGCGATAATATATCTATTTCCAGCCCGTCCAGCCCGAGCGCCTTCATCAGCTCGGCGGCGGACAGACTTCCTCTCAGTTCTCCGACGGAGAGATACACCCTTCCCTCCGTGTACACGAAGCCCACCGTGATCCCGGATATCACCATGCTTCCCTTTGCTTTTACGCCGTCCGCAAAGCTGATTTCCGCTTCCACGGCGATCTCCTCGCCTCCGACGGTCAGGCTTCCCTCCACCGTCGTTCCGCCGGCTCCGTATATCTCCAGCGCCGGCGCGATCAGAGACAGCGATTTCCCGATATATACGAAATTGCGGTCGGGGAGTTCCTGCGGCGCTCCCGCCTTCACCCCCGTTATCTCAAGCAGGCCCGCCAGCGTGATATCCAGCGACGCGGTATCGACCGTCACCGGAATCCCCAGAATTTCCGCCGTGACCGACGTCCCCTCCGCGGAGACGATCCGGACGGAACCGAGCAATTCCCCGAGATCGATTTCAATTCCTTCCAGCGTGATCCCGAAATCGGCAAGCAGCCCTGCCAGATCTTCCGGCAGAAGCGAAAACGCATAGCCGGCAACCTCCGCATAGACGGTTCCGTTTTCATAGTACACCGTCACGGGCATGCCGGACACCGCGAATTCCGCCTTCACCGCCAGCGGAGAAAACGCCGCGGTAATTTCCGCCGTGAAGTCGCCCAGCCCGGCGGTGAACGACACCGCTCCCGCCTCCATGATCGCGAGAAGCGACTCCGCGTTCAGCCCCGTGACCGCCTCCGTCAGATCGGCGTATCCCTCCGGCGCCGCGATCGCTTCAAACGCGGCGGGCGAGAGCGTCAGATTCAGACCGGGCAGCCGAATTTCCAGCGCTTCGCCCGCCAAAGAGACGGAGAGCTCCGTGCCGGCGAAAACGATGCGGATCGCGTTTTCCTCAAACACGACGGATTCCAGCTGAGATAAATCGACGGCAAAATCCCCCGGGAGTTCGGGCAGAAGCCCGCTGAAGAGATCCGCGCGCAAGGCTGCGCGGATTCCCGCCCAACCGATATAAACATAGTTATCTGTATAGGTCAGGTCAAACGTTTCCCCGAACGCCTCCGCAACGGCGGAAACGGCGACGCCGTCCTCACCGAACGACAGCCCGCCCCTGGCCGCAAAGGCGTACCCGCCCAGTTCTGCCTCCGCCGCAAAGGAAAATCTGCCGGCTTCCAGATAAGACAGCACCGATTGAACGACGGGGATCACGTCTCCCGCTTTCTGCCAGTCGAGCGACGGCACGGCCGCGTCGCCGCCCGCCGCGATCTCCGTAAGGGAGACGCCGTACGCGGGAACGGAGACCGCTCCCTTTCCGACATCGGCTTCCACCAGAAGATCGCCGAGCCCGACGGTAATCAGATTTCCCTCGTTTTTCAGCGAAAGGGAGGAAAGATCGAACGCACCGAAGGAGGGCAGAGAGACGCTGATTCCGAAAAGGCGGAGAAGATCCCCGATCTCTTCGTACGTTACGGATACGGCGATATCGCCCGCCTTTACGTAAGCGCGGTCGGCAAGCCACACCGTTACGGGGATGGATTCATAGACGAAATCCAGCCGCGCGCCGGGTTGCTCTCCGAACGAGAGGGCGATTTTCCCCTCCAGCCCCATGACGCTGCCGTTCGCGGTCAAAGCGCCCGCAGAGAGGAACTCCGCCGCTTTGCCGATCAGCTGATCGGCGGCCACCGCCTCCGCACGGTCGGGCGGCGTCAGATCGGAAACGGCGGCAAACTCCCCTACGCGCAGGGAAAGCTCGCCGTCTCCCGCCGTCAGCCCGGCGAGAGAGAGCTCTTTCAATGCGCCGTCCGCACCGATCTCTGCGGTAAGTTCGCCCGTCGCGCCCGAAAAAAGTTCGGAAAGCGCTATGTTGTAGACAACACCCGTATCCGTCTCTGTCCCCGTCAGCAGCATGAGCTTCTTGAGCGCGGTCAGCTGGAAATCCTCCAACATCCCGGACAGGTCGACGTCGGGCAGCTCGGCTCCGAGCGCCGCCGCGAGGGAGGAGAGCGAAGACGCCAAAGATTCCGCTTCGCCGTAAAGCGTCAGTTCGTCCGCCGTGACAAACAGATCGTACTTGCCTTCCCGCTCGCAGACAAACAGCTGCAGCGGGATTCCGGAAAGCTCCGTTTCAACTTTCACCGCGAGGGGATCCAGCGAGAAGGAAAGCGCCAAATCGAGCGTAAAATCGCCGTACGTCACGGTCGCCTTCGCATCCGTCCCCGCGCCCAGCGGCGCGAGCGCGTTCAAAAGGTAAGTCGCGTCGTATACGGGGACGACGGGCGTGCCCGTACCGTCTCCCGAATAGGTATAGCTTTCGGATTCCTCCATCGGAACGAACCCGGATTCTCCCTCATAAGAGTAGACGTCCGTGATCTCAGACTGGCACTGGAACCCCATGGCCTTGTAGGATTCCCTGACGTTGATCGAACGGACGGCGAAAGACGCGTCTATTTCGACGGTATATGTAATCGATCCCCCCTCGTAATCCGCGGAAGTCCCGGATAGCATCTTCGTCTGTTTGACATGATTGACCGTTGCGGGCACGGGATCGAGCGCGAACGAGATGTACGCATGCCCGTCTTTCATCTCCATGGAAGCGTTTTCGACGGTGGTCTCGTCGATCACGTAATTGCATAGCGCATACTGCAACACGCCCCAGCGGGAGAGATAATCGTCCAGCGGCTGTTCCAGTCCGTTATAGCCGTCGTTTTTGCGATTGTTCTGGGTCTTGACGTATCCGTTTTCGATATCGATATATGTCTCGACGTCGTTATTCGTCATACCGCCCAGCAGTCCGCTCGAGCCGGTGGAGATCGTACGCATGTAAAAATGCGTGCCGTCGCGCTTTTTCAGGTTGTCGATCTCGACGGTCACCCCGAACGTTTCGGTCGCCCCCGAAATATCGATGCTGTAGCGGTCGCACAGCAGGAGCTGGTAATAGGCGCGGCGATATGCGCCGTAAGCGTCGGCGCTGAAATCGCTCAGCGATTTTTCGAGATCTGCATCCGAAGGCTTATATTGATCCAGCAGCTCCTGATAAGACTTCAGGTTAGGGGGCAGCGTATTCTCCTGACATGCAGAACAGGAAAGCAGGAAACCGCCCGACAGAAAGAGCAGAACGGTTAAAATGGTCGCGAGAATTCGCCTCGTCTTCATAATTCCTCCCAAAATGTAACAGCTTTATAGCTTGTTGTCATTATTTTATATTACAATAATCTTATCACTATTACAAAACAATGTCAATCTTTTGAAAGACCTAGTTCAAAAAAGAGAAGAATCGCATTTCGTAAAAAACAAAAAAACGCCCGTCATAATGGCGTTTTACGCATATTTTCCAAAGAAGCGGCGCGCTTTCAGCGCAAATTTTTTTATAATGATATTTTGCCCGCGAATTTTGCCGGCGGCGCGCTTGACAGGAGGACAGTTATCATGATGTGATATGAAAGGATCCCCCGGCTCCGCTCGGCGGCGTTTTCATATGCCCCTTGCGCCAATGATTTCAGCCGCCCCCTTTTTTCGCTTCTGTCCGCTGTACGCACCGGCGCTTCCGAGCCCGCATACAGCCCGGGGCGGATTTTGCAGAGCGGAAAAACAGAAGGATAAAGCGGCGGCCTCTCTTTTCATAAGGACGCCCTGCACAGGCAACCGCTCCCGCCTGCCGCGCTGCCCCTCTGATTTTGGTCCCTTTTTTCCCTTTTGAAAAAACCGATCTTTTTTATAATACCTCTTTTCCCGGTTGTACCGAATGCCTGGTGCGGCGAGCGCGCCGTATTAAGAGGGGCGATCCGGCATTGCCGGATCGCCCCTTACGCCTGCTTTCACAAAAGCAGGCGTACCTACTTCTGACAAAAAACAAGCTATCTTAAACGGTACGGCGATCCTATCTTTTTGACTTCCGCCAAAAATATTCAGCCCCGTTGCCGACATTCAAAGTATCTGCAACGGGGCCGGGATTATGTAAAAAAACAAATGGGAGTTTTTTCCTCTTCGCGCAAAGCGCTCCGGCGCTCCTTTACGCCCCCGCGACGCCGATGCGCTCGCAGACGTGGTTGCCCGACAGGATTTCGTCTACCATGGCGATCGCGTAGTCCGCATAGCTGACGACGCTTTCCTTTTTTTCATTCAGAACGAGTTCCTCTCCGCCGAGCAGATACCGTCCCGTCCTGGGTCCGTCCGCGCGGAAATCGCAGGCGGGGCTGACGTAAGTCCACTTGACGTCTCTGCGCTTTCTCAGCCCCTCCAAAGCCGCGGCGTGTGCGCGCGCGACGGGGCGGAAGGAGGCGGGAAAGTCCGGCGCGTCCGCCACGCAGGCGGTGTGCTCGGGATCGATGTAGAGGCTTCCGGCGCCGCCCACGATCAAAAGCCGCGCATCGCTTCCGCTGAGAATGTCACAGAGATGCTCCGCCGCACGGGCGATTCCGTCCACGGCATCGCCCTCCCAGGCGCCGAACGCGTCCACCACGACATCGTAGCCTTTCAGGTCTTCCGCCGTCAGATCGAACAGATCTTTCCGCACTGTCCGCGGCGCCGCCGTGCGGTTCTCTCCGCTGCGGATAAACGCGGTGACATCGAGCCCCCTGGAGACAGCCTCCCCCGTGATCAAAGCACCCGCTCTGCCGTTTGCACATAAAATTGCAACTTTCATGATATGATTCCTCCGTATTTTTTATTGTAACTAAATTTGTTACAACGAAAGTATATCACATCGTTGATGTAATGTCAATAGTTACAACAAAGTTTTAAAAAATTTCTCCGCCGCAGCGGAGAGTTCCGTCAATCGATGGTTTCGTACCGCTCCGCCAGATCTGCGAGCGATACGCCCCTGAGCTCGTCCTCCATCGCGCGCTGGGCGCGGACGAGATTTCCGTCCAGCAAGGCGTGAATTCTTCTGCCCACCGGACAGGCGGGATTGGGGTGATCGTGAAAATGAAACAGATTTTCACCCTCCACGCAGTCCATCGCCGAATAGACGTCGTACAGCGAAATCTCAGCAGGCGCTTTTGTCAGGACGGCGCCGCCGCTTCCCGCACGGACAGAAACAAGCCCCGCCGCTTTCAGACTCTGCAGCGTTCTGCGGATGACGACGGGATTCACGTTTACGCTCGCAGCGATCTCTTCCGACGTCATTTTCCGTTCCTTTCCCAAAATATGGATGGCGAGCAGCGTGTGCACCGCTACGGTGAAACGAGACGTGATCTTCATTTTCGCACTCCCTTTGATTTTACCCTATTATACCGAACTTCTGCCGGACTGTCAACGATTGAGCGGCTTTTTCGCCGGCAGTTTGCCGCCCGTCGCCCTTAAAGCGATCTTACAGCCGCCTGCCGCCGCAGAAAAAAGAGGCGGAACCGCCTCTCTTTGCTTTCTTACGCCTCTTCGTCCTCTTCGGGCAGTTCGACGTTGTGGTAGACGTCCTGCACGTCGTCGAGATCCTCGAGCATATCCACCAATTTGTTGAACTTGACGAGATTCGCCTCGTCCAGCGTGATCTTGTTCTGCGGGATCATGCTGACTTCCGCCTCGATGAACGTGACGCCCGCGTTTTCCAGATACGTTCTCACGGCAGAGAAGTCGTTCGGCGCGGTGTAAATCACGAAGGAATCTTCCTCGGTGACGACGTCGTCCGCCCCCGCCTCGATGGCGAGCTCCATCATCTTGTCTTCGGTCATCTCCACCGTGCGTTCCACGACGATGACGCCCTTGTTGTCAAACGTAAAGGAGACGCAGCCGGTGTTTCCCATCTGGCCGCCGTGCTTGTCGAACGCGTGGCGCACGTCGCCGACCGTACGGTTTTTGTTATCCGTCAGCGTCGTGACGATGATCGCCGAACCGCCGGGACCGTACCCCTCGTACGTGAGCGATTCGTAATTGACGCCCGAAAGCTCTCCCGCCGCCTTCTTGATGCTGCGCATGATATTGTCGTTCGGCATGTTGGCGGCTTTCGCCTTGGCGATGACGTCCGCAAGTTTGGAGTTGGTGGAGGGATCGGAGCCCTGCTTCGCCGCGACCGCGATCTCCCTGCCGATCTTGGTGAAGACCCGGCCTCTCACCGCGTCCGTCTTCGCCTTTTTATTCTTGATATTTGCCCATTTGCTGTGGCCGGACATTTTCTTACCTCCTGTTGGATAATTCGTACATCATGATTGCCGCGGAAACCGCCGCGTTCAGGCTTTCCGCCTCCTTTCGCATGGGAATGCCCACGGTATAGGCGGCGCGTGCGCGCACCGCGTCCGACAGTCCCCTGCCTTCGTTTCCCACCGCGACCGCATAGCGGGCGGGCGGGGAAAAGGAAAAGAGGTCTTCCCCTCTCATGTCGGCGGCGATCAGCGGGATATCGACGGTTTTCAGCAGCGCTTCCGCGCTCCCCTCGTATAAAGCGGCGAAATAAATGCCGCTCATGCTGGCGCGCACCGCCTTGGGATTATACGGATCCGCGCAGTCCGCTAGGTAAATTTCGCAAAACCCCGCGGCGACCGCCGTGCGGATCATCGTCCCCAAATTGCCGGGATCGGAGATCCCGTCCAGAAAGAGGGCGTTTCCCCGCGGCGCGGCAAGCGGACGGACCGGCATCTTCACAGCGGCGGCGACGCCCTGCGGGTTCCTCTCGTCCGTAATACTGTCGTATACCGCGCGCGTGACGGCAATTCGTTCGGCCGCCGTCTCCGGGAGCAGCGCCAGCGTCTCCGGCAGGCCGGCGATCAGGCTGATCGTCTGCCCGGAAAGAATCGCCTCGCGCACCATCTTGACGCCCTCGACCAGATATTCCCCGCGCTCTCTGCGGCATTTCTTCTGCGCCAGGGCGCGGAGCGCCTTCACTTTTTCGTTGCTCTTCGCGGAAATCATGATACCCAAAGAGAGCCTACCATAAAATAAGGTAAGCTCTTTTCAATCGTCTTATTTCAGATTCGCCTTCGCGGTCTCCGCGAGGGTGGTAAAGGTAGCCGCGTCGTTCACGGCGATATCGGCGAGAACCTTGCGGTTCAGATTGACGCCTGCGGTCTTCAGACCGAACATAAACTTGCTGTAAGAAAGCCCGTTCATCCGCGCGGCGGCGTTGATACGCGCGATCCACAGCGATCTGAAATCTCTCTTTCTCCGTTTTCTGCCGATGTAGGCGTACATCTGCGACTTCATCACCGCCTGGCGCGCCACGCGGTAGCAGGTGCTCCTTCTGCCGAAGTAGCCCTTCGCCAGTCTTAAAATCTTTCTCCGCTTTTTGACAGCGTTCACTCCTCTTTTAATACGCATAGCCGTTTCTCCTTATTTATTGTAGATGAGGGTTTTCATGGTCTTCTGCTGCCCTGCATCCACGAATGCGCCCTTTCTCAGGTTGTTCTTTCTCTTTCTCGGTTTTTTGGTCAGAATGTGATTCTTGCCCTGATGAGCGCGTTTGATCTTTCCGGTAGCGGTTACTCTGAATCTCTTTTTCGCGCCGCTCTTCGTCTTCATTTTTGGCATAATAAGTTCCTCCTAAATTTTCAAGTTACGCTTTGACGGGGACGACCATCATCCAGATGTTGCGCCCCTCCAAAAGCGGTTTTTTCTCCAATGTGCCGAAGTCTTTGATCATTTCGTAAAAGCGGTTCATCACATCTACGCCGAGATTCGCATGGGCGTTCTGGCGCCCCCGCAGGCGAATGGTCACCTTGACCTTGTTCCCCTGCGTCAGAAATTTCTGCGCGGCGCGGGCTTTTACGTTCAGATCCCCTACGTCGATGGTCATGGAAAGCTGAACCTCCTTGATTTCGACGGTTTTCTGGTTCCTGCGCGCTTCCTTTTCCTTCTTGGAAAGCTCGAACATGTACTTGCCGTAATCCATGATTTTGCAGACGGGCGGCTGAGCGTTGGGCGAAATCTTGACCAAATCAAGCTCCTTTTCGTCCGCCAGGCGCTGCGCCTCGTAAGCGCTCATGATGCCGAGCTGCGCGCCGTCCTCTCCGATCAGGCGAATCTCCCTGTCCCTGATACTCTCGTTGATCTGATGTTGTTCTTTAATGGCTTTATACCTCGACTTGAATTGCCAGAAAAAAAGCGGGCCACCGCTTTCAGTGACCCGCAAAACCGCCGTTATACGCGCCTGCAAACACGCAGTGCGCTCTCAATCCGATCGAGCCCTGTTAAGCCTATTGCAGCAGGGCGAGAAGGGTCACTTCTTCTTAGCGCATTTATCATACACGAAAAAGCGCCCGTTGTCAAGCGTTTTTCAGCCGAAATTTAAATCGAACGGATGGATTCGACGGGATTTTTCCGCGCTTCCCTCCAAACAGGAAGAAAAGTACCCAAAAATGCGACGACAAGCGAGATCCCCAATATAATCAGGATATTGACAGAGCCGAACGAGATAGCTTTGAATATTGCCGCCGCGCTGATACCGCTCACCACATTCCTGTTGATTACCGCCGTCAAAACCGCGCTCAACCCGCAGGACAGCACGAAGCAGATGACCATAACCACGGCGGATTCGGACAGGAAAATGCGAAACACATCCGCGCCCCGCGCGCCCACTGCGCGCAGCACCCCGATCTCCCTCCGTTTGCAGGAAACCGTCGCCGAGATAAAGTTGAATAAAAGCAAAGCGGAAAACAGTGCAAGAATGATTCCGACATATAGGAAAACAGAGGATATCACGTCGAACGTATCACTCAGATACGATACGTTTTTCTTCACCATGCTGTCTGAATAGTTGATAAATTCCCCGCTCTCCCCATCCACCGCGGCAAAGAGTTTGCGCATAGTCTCGTTAGAGCGATCGGAGAGAAAAAATATCGCACTGTTGTATTTTCTGCCGAGATCCTTCGGTCTGGAGAGTTTGCCGCTATCCGAAAGCGCGGTGTAGCCGGCGTCCGAAACCAGACAGGTTCTCTCTTTCATCCCGCCGTAGACGGAATCAGTAACGACGCCCGCAATCGAAAACACAAGTCCGCCTCTTTCCGAAAAAATACTTTTCAGAGACAACGGCGGATAACCCGTGACGCGCTCGTAATGATCAACGACAAAATCGAGCACGAGCCGATAATCTTCTCTCTCCCAACCCTGGGTATATCGGTTAAACGCCTCAATAAAATCATCGTAGAAAAGAAGGGTTTCCTCATTTTTGAGATCCGCAGCGAGCAGATACAGTCTTTCCCCGTCTATCAGCGCCTCTCTCGGCCCCAGACCGTCGTTTTCCCCCTCTGTCCAGACGATATCGCAGTAAGGCGCAAGCTCGGAAAATCGGACAGCGTAGGAAGAGTCATTTCTTCCGTCCAATAAATCCGTCGTATCCGGCCGGACCAGGGGACCGAACGCTTCCTCATAGCGCTCTACAAAATCGGACGCGGCAAACAGGCACTGATGAAAGGAATTATTCATATAATCCGAATAAAAGGAATTCAGTTTTGCATCAGCCCGATATGCCGCGATTTCTTCCGGAATTTCACCGCAGTCAATAATCCCCGTAATCACCGCACCTATATTGGTTCCGCCGATATAAAAATTCTGTCTCTGTCCGATGAGATCGCCGTAGACATCCACGGAGACGAACCGCTTGACACCCGATTCGTCAAACGCATAGTTGCCGTTTTCATCTATGAGCAGCCAGCCGCAGGCTTTTGCGGTTTCAAATGCTTCCAGCGTCACCGCTACTTCGTTCGCGCCCTCGGGATAATTTCCCGCAACCAGCTTCATGCCGAATTCCGCAAGGCGTTCCTCTTCCATCGGTACAATTCCGTTGAATTCTCTCATTGCGCAGTCTGCGGAAAGGATTGTAGGGATGTTCATCGGAATCATTCCCAACACTCTGCCGAATAAGGGAAGTCCGATTTCTTGCTCCAAGGCAGAGAGCTCTTCTTCCTTAAAACTGCACATATTGTATCCGTATGTGATCTCTCCGTTGCTTTCCCCGTGCTCCACGAGTTCTCCCCGCAAGATGCTGAATCCCTGATATTGTTGCACCAGAACGGCGTTGATCCCCGCCTGTACGGGGTCGTATAACATCAATGTGGATATCACCCCGAACAGGAGAAAGGAAACCGTGGATAAAAAAATCGTAAAGGCCAGGCGGAAGGGCTTGGTCTTCATGCTCTTCACGCCCATTTTTACTGCCTTTTTGAGGGGCATGCGAGAGCGGATCATCGTCTTTTCCTGGGCTGCGGCGGGCGGAATTTCCCCCGTCTTTTCAAACGTGCCGCGCGTGCCCTTTACCGCGTTTTTTCTCGAGAGGCTGAGCCCTTTTTGCTCCTCCGCTATGTTCAGTTCGCCGCCCTCGGTCAATAAATCTTTCAAGCGGGCAAGCTGTTCGCCCGTGAGCGCATCTCCCGCCCTAAGATGCAGCGGCTTTTCCGCATCCGCCCCGGCGGAACGGGTGACGTCCGAGATGATTTTCCCGTCCGCCAGCTCGATGATGCGGTCCCCGTAGCACTCCGCGAACTCGCGGTCGTGGGAGACGACGATGACCAGCCGCTCGCGGGAGAGCTTTTTCAGCATTTCAAAGACCTGTCTGCCCGTCTCAGAGTCGAGCGCGCCCGTCGGCTCGTCCGCCATGATGATGCGCGGATCCTTGACCAGAGCGCGCGCGATGGCGACGCGCTGTTTCTGCCCGCCCGAAAGCGTGTTCGGCCGCCGGCTGCCGTAGCCGGAAAGATCCACTTCCGCCAGGATCCGGTCGACGTCCTGCCGCGCCTGCGCCTTCCCCTGCAATTCGAGCGCGAGGGAAATATTTTCGCGCACGGAAAACTCGTCCAGAAGATTGTATTCCTGAAAGACGAACCCGACGTAGGTATTGCGGTAGCTGTCAAAATCAGAGGGCGTAAAATCGGAGGAGCGCTTATCGCCGACGATGATCTCCCCCTCCGTCGGGCGGTCCAGCCCGCCCGCGACGTTTAAGAGCGTGGACTTGCCGCTGCCGCTCTTTCCCAGTAAAAACACCAGCCCTTTCTCGCCGAACCGCACGGATACGCCGTCCAGCGCCCTGACGCTTGCGCCGCCTTTCGCGGCATACACCTTTGTAACGTTATTTAATTCCAGCACTTCTCTCTCCTTATTTGGTTCGATTTAAAAAATTCCGGGAATCAGTATCGCCAGCCCCAGCCCCGCCGCAAACGACAAGACGTTCGCGGCCAGCGCGTACAGAACGGCGATCAGCGGATGAATCCGCTTTTCGCTCAGCCGGTTGAAGAACAGCGCATAGACGACCGCTTCCAGCGCGAAAACGACAAACTCCAGCAAAAAATAAAAGAGCAGAAACATCATCCAGCCCGACGCATAGTCGATTACGGTCAGGATGATGTTGAGGATCCCCTGCGTCGCGACGTTGACGCCGATAATCAGCTTCATCAGCTTTTTGCCGCGGAATCCGAACAGGAACGCGAGCCCGATCTCGATCGCCGCCGTGAGGACGATGCGGCAGATCAGGGAGAGGATCTCCCACGTGTAATCATAGCTCTTTACCGCTTTCAGGGGAACGGAGGCTTCCGTACGCTCCACGTTTACCGTAAAATAGCTGTGGAACGCATAGCGCTCGCAGATGCCGCTCACGGCGAAGGTATCCGTCTCGGGATAATAGAGGAGCACTTTGAAGGTCTGCGGCGGATAGTACGTCCAGGCGAAACTCTTTGTCTCGTCGCAGCGCCGTGCCGTCTGCAAAAAGTAGAAGCCGTCTTCGTCGCGGTACCCGACGAACGCGCGCCAGATCTCCGGTTCCAGATCGCCGTAGCGGATATCCTCTTCCTCCCCGTTCCACGCGGAGGCCGGTCCGGTGGAAGGCGTCTTGCTGAGCAGCGTGGCGTAGCAGAGCTCCTCCCCCATCTGCGCAAAGGCGATGCGGACGGACGGTTTCGGCCCCATATCCGCGTAGGCGGCGGTCGGAACCGCGGTTGCAAGGAGCGCAGCGAGCACAATCAAAACGGCGATTTTCTTTTTCATTTTTCCCTCCCGATCGTTACGGCGCAGATTGGGCGCCGCACTCCCCCCGGTCGGACGGTTACGGCCGGCAAGGCAATCCGGAAGAGCGCTTCCTTTGCCATGTTTCATTATAACCGCGATCCGTTCCGCTGTCAAGGGGGTTTTTCAATTTATGAAACGACAAAAAGGGCGGTTTTGTCCCGCCGAACGGCAAAATAAACGCCCGGACGGGCAAATTGACCGGGCAAATGAAGAAATGATCGGATGAATTTTTATTTTTACGAGCAATTTAATACGCTTTCTGTATAAGAAATCTGCCGCAATTTTTTTTGTTTTCCCTTACGGTGTTTCAGCCCTGCGGAATCGCTTTCATAAAAAGGCGGCGGAATTTTGTTCCGCCGCCCGGGCTGCTCTGTTTAAACCGTCTTTTCGGCATCTTCCCGCTTGAGTCTTGCGATCGCCTCCGCCGCGGGCATGCCGCCGAGGTCGCCTTCCTTGCGGCTTCTGAGCGATACGGTTCCCTCTTCCGCCTCCTTGTCGCCCACGATGAACATATAGGGGACTTTCTGCAGCTGTGCCTCGCGGATCTTGTAGCCGATCTTCTCGTTGCGGTAATCCGCCTCGCCTCTGAGTCCCGCCGCGGCGAGCTGTTCCAGCAATTTCGCGGCATATCCGCTCGCGCGGTCCGTGACCGGCAAAATCTTCACCTGAACGGGCGCGATCCACAGCGGGAAGGCCCCCGCGTACTTTTCGATGAGCAGCGCGAGCGTGCGCTCATAGCAGCCGATCGAGCTCCTGTGGATGACAAAGGGAACCTGCTTTTCGCCGTTCTCGTCGATATAGCTCATGCCGAACCGCTCGCCGGCGGCAAAGTCCAGCTGCAGGGTGATGATGGTATCCTCTTTGCCGTAGACGTTCTTGGTCTGCACGTCCAGCTTCGGCCCGTAAAACGCCGCCTCATCCTCCGCTTCGTAGTAATCGATGCCGATGTCGTCGAGAATCTCCTTCATGCGGCGCTCGGTGTTTTCCCATGCGGCGTCGTTGTCGATGTACTTTGTCTTATCCTTGCCGCGCTTGGAGAAGCGGTACGTGACGTCGTTCTCCATTCCCATGCACTTTAAGAGATAGGTGGAGAGATCCAGGCAGCGCTTGAACTCGTCCTCGATCTGATCGGGGCGGCAGACGATATGCCCGTCGGACAGCGTGAACTGGCGGACGCGGATCAGCCCGTGCATTTCGCCGGACGCCTCCTTGCGGAAGAGATTTGCCGTCTCCGCATAGCGGCAGGGAAGGTCGCGGTAGCTCTTTAAGCCGCTCTTATAGATATAGTATTGGAAGGGACACGTCATGGGGCGGAGCGCCAGCACGTCCGGATCGTCCTCCGCGCCGATGACGAACATCTTATCCCGGTAGTGATCCCAGTGACCGGAAATTTTATAGAGATCGCTCTTCGCCATGGAGGGCGTTCTCGTCAGCATGAAGCCGCGGCGCTCCTCCTCGTCCTCCACAAAGCGGATCAGCGTCTGCATGATCTTGGCGCCCTTGGGCGCGAGCAGGGGCAGCCCCTGCCCCACGACCTCTTCGGTGAGGAAGATTCCCAGCTCCCTCCCCAGCTTGTTGTGGTCGCGCTTCTTCGCTTCCTCCACCATCTGAAGGTACTCTTCGAGCTGCGCTTTCTTCTCGAACGCCGTCCCGTAGATGCGGGTGAGCATCTTGTTTTTCTCGTTTCCGCGCCAGTAGGCGCCCGTCACGGAAGTCAGGCGGAACGCCTTGACCCTCCCCGTGGAGGGAAGATGCGGCCCTCTGCAGAAATCCACAAACGCGCCCTGCTTGTAAAAGGAGAGCGTCTCCTTGTTGTCCAGCTCGGTGATGAGCTCCACTTTATAGGGCTCGTCGTAATTTTTCATCAGTTTGATCGCGTCCTTCTTGGGGAGCGTGAACCGCTCGACGGGAAGGTCGCTCTTGATGATGTTGTTCATCTCCGCCTCGATCTTCGCGAGATCGTCCCGCGAGATGGGCGTTTTGAACTCCACGTCGTAATAAAACCCGTTTTCCACCACCGGGCCGATCGCCAGCTTACTGGTCGGATAAATGGTCTTCACCGCCTGCGCCAGAATATGTGCGCAGGTGTGGCGGTAGACGTCCAGTCCCTCCTTCTCTTTCAGGGTGACGATCTCCAGCGCGTCCCCCTCGGCGAGCGGATGGGACAGATCGACGAGCGCGCCGTTTACCCGCGCGCAGACAGCGCTGCGGAACAAACCCTCCCCGATCGCCCGCGCCGCGTCCGCGGCGGTTGCGTTTTCCGCGACAGCCAGCCTGCTGCCGTCTTTCAGTACAACTTCCATAATTCCCTCCGTATGAAAAAATCGCCCTCAGATTGCTCTAAGGACGAATATAAATCCGTGGTTCCACCTTAATTGCCCCCGAGGGGCCACTCTTTCTCCCCTTACGGCGGGGCGCCGCGACGTTTTCCCGGGCGGTTTCGCCTTTGCTTCGGACTGCGGGGATCCCAGCTTCCCCCGCTCTCTGTGAGCCCAACCGCACGCTACTTGTCCCGCGTCGTTTTATTTGTACTGATATTTTAACGCGGCGGACTTCTTTTGTCAACTCTTTTCAGGAAGAAAAATATCCCTTGTTCAAAATTATTTTATCCCCGAAATACTCTTTCAGGTAAAATTCGTCCACCTCGGGGATTTTTCCCGAGAGCTCCACCTCGCCGCAGCCGCTCAGGATGATCTCCTTGATGATCTTTCCCTCTTCCTTTCCCCCCAGCAGCTCGTTGCGCATCAGATGGCGGTAGTGGGAATCGTATACGTTGTTCCCCTCCACCAGAACGCGCTGGCTCTTGTCTTCCAGAAGAAAGGTGATAAACTCCCGCAGCTGCGAATTGATGAAGTAATCGGGCATGTACGAGCAGATCTCCTCCCATTTCTGTTTCAGCGGCTTTAAACGGAAATGGTAGAGCCCGTCGATCGCGATTTCGCTGTCCGCCCGGATGCGGCGGGAGACGTAACGCTTATCCTCTTCCAGGTCCGCCGCAATGAGGGAGGCGATCAGAATCTCGTTTTCCAGCTCGGAAAGCCCGGACGGCTTGATCTTCTTCGCGAAAAAATCGTATTTGTAGCTGACGCTCACGATATCGGAAATTTTATCGTCGATCTCCCCCTTCACGATGTCCGCGTAGAACGCGGGGACTTCGACCGTCAGTTCGGCGCGGTCGTCGTCCGCCCGCTCGAACCAGTTGCAGCCCGTCTGCGAAAACAGGTCGCTCAGCGTTCCCACGAGGTAGGCGAGCGTTTCGCGCTCGTACGCCCCGTCCGAAATAGTTAATCTCATCATACGGTTTTAGTGTATGCCGATCCGCGCGGTTTTATTTACTTTCGGGGCGGTATTTTTATGGGTAATTCTGTAAACCGCCTTGTAAATTTCGGAGATCACCACGACGGACGACGCGGCGGCGATCACCTTCACCCAGGACAGGAAAGACAGCGGCGAAATTCCGAACAGCGCACCGCCGAACTGGACGATGACAACGTGCAGCAAAAAGGTAAGGCCGAAGGCGATGGGCATCCACTTGTTGCGCCGGAAGCCGTAAAGCGCGCTGCGTTTTCCCAGCTCCCGGCTGTTGAAGGCGTTGAAGAGCTGAAATAGCACGAAAATCGTGAAGAGCGCCGCCGCGCTCTCCCCTGCTGGGATGCGCAGAAAGTCGAACGACAGCTGCAGCAGGAATACGGCGGCGATGTATCCGCCGTGAATGAGGATGCGCAAAAACATCTTGAGCGTGACGATGCTCTCCCCCCGCGGGACGGGTTTTCCGTTCATCAGGGAGCGGTCCATCGCCTCCAGCCCCAGCGTGAGCGCGGGCGGCCCGTCCATGATGATATTGATCCACAGCAGCTGAAGCGTGTTGAAGGGGGCGGGATACCCCAGCAGCAGCGAGGCGATGATCACCAGCACCGCGGATACGTTGACCGTGAGCTGGAACATGATAAACCGCTGCAGATTGCGGTATACGTTCCGGCCGAAGCAGACCGCCTTGACGATGGTGGAAAAGGAATCGTCCAAAAGCACCACGTCGCTCGCTTCCTTCGTGATCTCCGCGCCGGTCACGCCCATCGCGATGCCGACGTCCGCGTGGCGGATGGCGGGCGCGTCGTTGATGCCGTCGCCTGTGACGGCGACGACTTCCCCGCATTCTTTCAGCGCCCTGACGACGGCGAGCTTGGTGGCGGGCGTACTGCGCGCCACCACTTTCACGCGGCGCAGAAGTTTTTTCAGGTCGTCGTCCGAAAGCCCCTCGAGGTCGGAAGCGGAAATCACCTCCGCGTCCGATTGAATCAGGTTCAGTTCCCGCGCGACGGCGGAAGCGGTAAGATAGTTGTCCCCCGTGAGCATCTTGACCTCGATCCCGGCGCGGCGGCAGAGGCGGACGGCGTCTTTGACGTCCTTGCGGACGGGGTCGGTGATCGTGACGAAGCCGTCGAAGATAAACTTTTCCCCGTCGCTCCATCCGTCGGCATGCGCAAACGCGATCACGCGCCGCGCCTGCTTCTGGCGCGCCCCTATCCGCGTCAGCACCGACCGGCGCTGTTCGGCGGTGAGGTTCGTCATCGGCAGCACCGCTTCCGGCGCGCCCTTTAAGAGCGTGCGGGTGCCTTTTTCCAGCCCGATCGTCGTCATCATATATTTCCGCTCGGAGGAAAACGGCACGCCTCCCAGCACCGGATAGCGCTCACGGGCGCGCTCGTAATACCCCTTATCCGCCTTTTCCAGCGCCGTCAGCAGCGCGCATTCGGTGGCGTTGCCCCGATATTCCGTCTTTTTCCCGCCGCGCACGATCTCCGCGGTGGCATTGAGGGCGAAATTCTGCTTCAAAATTTCCCGCGAGACCTTTTCGGGAAGCTGGCAGTATTCGCCCGCGCAGACGGAATCCACCGTCATGCGGTTTTCGGTGAGCGTCCCCGTCTTGTCCGAACAGATGACGGAGACGCAGCCCGCCGTCTCCGTGGCGATCAACTTGCGGATGAGCGCGTTTTCCCGCGCGAGTTTGATCATGTTGAGCGCGAGCGAGACCGCTACGATGGTGGGGAGCCCCTCCGGCACCGCCGCCACCACCAGCACGATGGAGGTGATGAAGACGTCCCCCACCGTCTCGAACGAGAGATTCCCGCCGAGCGCCAGGCGGACGATCGAGAGGACAAACACGATGACGGCGGCGACCGCCCCCACCGCGGTGACGACCTTTCCCAGCTTTGCGAGCTTCTGCTGCAGCGGGGAATTCATATCCACTTTCCCGGAGAGCTCGCCCGCGATGTTTCCCATCTCCGTGCCGCCGCCCACCGCGGTAACCGCCATGACCGCCGTCCCCTGCTCGGCGAACGTGCCGGCGTACACCATGTTCCGCCGCTCAGCCAACGGCGTGGAAGCGTTCAGAACGAGATCGGCGTCCTTTTTGACGGGCGCGCTTTCCCCCGTCAGCGCGGATTCGTCCGCGCGGAAATCGACGCAGGACAAAAGCCTGCCGTCCGCGGCGATCTTGTCTCCGCCCGACAGCAGAACGATGTCCCCCACGCAGAGCTCTTCCTGCGGGAGATACACCGTCTTTCCCCCGCGGATCACCCTGATCTGCACGTTGTCGTACATCTTCGCGAGCAGGCGGAAGGCGCGTTCGCTCGAGCCCTCCATCACGAGAGAGATGGTGACCGAAAGCACGATGGAAAACAGAATCCCGGCGCACTCGATGAAGTCGCCCTCCCCGCTCTTTAAAAATTTCCCGAGGTTCGCCCCGAAGGTGATCGCCAGGCTGAACACCAGAATCAGGAGCATGGGTTCGGTGAGGCTCTCTAAAATACGGGAGAACAGGGACTTTTTTTTCTTTTTCTCCAGCGTGTTCCTGCCGTATCGCTCGAGGTTCGCCTTGCGCGCCGCGTCCGACAGCCCCTCCTTTTCCGCGGTATGCAGAGCCCGTAAAACCGACTCTTTTTCCAAAGAATGATACATGACTTCTCCTTGCACTTAAATTTATGCGGACAAGTCCGGCTTTATGAGTTTACAAACGCGGCCGGTTGTGCTACAATAATTCTGTAAAAAAACAAAAGGGGAACCGATATGGAAAAAGAACTGTTTGAAGTCGATATCGCCGGCTATCCGGCAAAGCTGCCCGTCCTGCCGCTCCCGAGCGGCGTTAAAATCGCGTTTTTCAACCTGCACGGGGATACCGCGCTCACAGAGCACTGCGGCAAGGCGCTCGCCAAGTACCTCTCGGACTGCGAGGTGCTGATCACTGCGGAGAGCAAAGGGCTGCAGCTGACGCACGTCACCGCGCGCGAACTCGGCATGCCCTATTACGCAGTCGCCAGAAAGTCCAAAAAGCTCTATATGCAGGACGGCATCGACGTGACCATGAAGGCTTCCATCACCACGGGGACCATTCAGAAGCTGTACCTCTCCAAACACGACGTCGACCTCTTAAACGGCAAAAAAGTGGGCATCGTGGACGACGTTCTGTCCACGGGCGCCAGCCTCGAGGGATTGGAAGAGATCGTCAACAAGGCGGGCGGCATCGTGCACAAAAAGGCGTTCGTTCTCGCGGAAGGGGACGCGCAATTCCGGAAGGACGTGATTTACCTCGCGACCATTCCAATTCTGTAATTCATTCTATCATAAATTGCCCGGGGAGCGGAAAATTCGCTCCCCTTTTTTACGTTTTCCGTATGATCCGACAAATTTTTCACGAGCATATTGACAAATGCCGCGTAATAGATTACAATATAGAAAAACTTATTTAGGGAGGTTTGGCTCATGCCGCTCGGAATCATCATTGCAATCGCCGTGGTTGCCCTGCTTTTGATCGTGTTTCTCTTCGGAGGCTATCTGAAAGCCCCGCCTGACACCGCGTACATCATCTCCGGACTGGGGAAAAAGCGCATATTGATCGGTAAAGCGGGCTGGCACCTTCTGTTCTTCGAGCGGGTGGATAAACTTTCCCTCCGCGTCATGCAGGTGGATGTCAAGACTTCGGAAGCCGTCCCCACCAACGAATTCATCAACGTCAACGTGGACGGCGTGGCGAACATCAAAATTTCCTCCAATCCCGAACTCATCAACCGCGCGGCGGAAGCGCTCCTCGGCAAGCGGCAGGACGAGCTCGTCAGCCTGGTCACCCAGGTGCTCGAGGGCAACATGCGCGAGATCGTGGGCTCCGTCGGACTGAAAGAAATGGTGCAGGACCGCCAGGGCGTCGCCAAAAAAATCACCGAAAACGTCGTACCGGACATGGAAAAGCTGGGAATCGAGGTGGTGAACTTCAACATCCAGAATTTCAAAGACAACGCCGGCACCATCGAAAACATGGGAATCGACAATGTGGAGCAGATCCGCAAAAACGCGCAGATCGCGAAGGCAAACGCACAGCGGGATATCTCCATCGCGACTTCGCACGCGCAGGAGGAGGCAAACGCCGTCAAGGTAGAGACCGAAAAGAAGATCGCCGAGCAGAACGCCGAACTCGCCGTCCAGCGCGCGGAAATGCAGGTCCGTGCGGACACCAAGAAGGCGGAAGCGGACGCGGCTTATTCCATTCAGCAGGAAAACCAGAGAAAGACCATCGAGATCACCCGCGCCAACGCCGATATCGCGAGAAAGGAAAAGGAATCCGAACTCGCCGAAAAAGAGATTGCGCTCAAGGAAAAGCAGCTGGATGCCGAAATCCGCAAACAGGCGGACGCCATGAAATACAAGGTCGAAAAGGAAGCGGAAGCGGAGCTGATCCGGCGCCAGAGAGAGGCGGAAGCCGACCGCTACGCCCGCGAACAGCAGGCGGAGGCCGTTCGCTACGCGATGGAACAGGAAGCGGAGGGAATCCGCGCCAAGGGGCTCGCGGAAGCGGAGGCCATCGAGAAGAAGGCGGAAGCTCAGAAGAAGATGGGAGAGGCTTCCGTTCTCGAAATGTATCTGAACGCGCTCCCCGAAGTCGTGAAAAACGCGTCCGCGCCGCTCGCGCAGACGGACAAGATCGTGATGTACGGAGACGGCAACGCGACCAAGGTGGTCAGGGACGTGATGAACAGCGCCAATCAGATCGTCGACGGGCTGAAAGAATCCACGGGCATCGATCTCGGCGCGCTCCTGGCGGGTGCCGCCGGCGGAAAACTTGCCGCGCAGGCCGAAGCCGAAAAAGAGAAGAACTGAGCCTCTGCCTGTGCAGACTCCGTGTCTTTATTCTGACTGTGTCCTTTCCATGACGACTGGCGCCGGCGCGCCATCCGTCCGGAAAGCATTTCCCCTCATAAAAACAGGCAGCGATAAGAGCTGTCTGTTTTTTTGTATCAAATTCTATAGCGCTTAGCGTCTTACGCATCATGACAGCATGCGAACCGCAGAAAAAACAGCTGCCGCTCGCCTTCGCGGACCGTCCGATTCCCCGCATCCGGAAATCGCCGTGCGATCAAAAACAGTCCGGCGGGAACTGCAGACCGCTTTTTTTCGCATATCTTCAGCCTTATAATTGCATGACCTTTCCATTCCGGAATTTCCGATCTATTATCATATCATCATATGATATCATCCCGCTTGGATGAATCAGCGGGCGGATCTCTCCGCCCGCTTGTCTCTATTCTTTTTCCGCGCTTACCTCCAATCCGATCAGGATTCCCAGGCGAACGCCCTCCGCGAAGCGGTCTGCTCCCGCCTCGTACGCCCAATCGCAGTACAGGCGCTGAAGCGCGTCGTAGGACTGCGCCAGTGCGGGCGCGTCGGCGCTGAGCCGCTCAAAAAAAGCGCGCTCTTCCGCCCAGTAATGCCCGTATAATTCCTCCGTCTCCGGCGAACGTCGCGCCGGACGGCAGGATTGCGCCAATAAACGCTTGATGACAGATTGTTCCATATGTTTTCTCCTTTTTCCGTTTTTTCGGGGATATGCGCCCCGGCCGCGCGCTGCCTTGCCCGCCCTCCTCCCCGCGCAAATGAAAGAAAAGAGAAAAAGCCGCCGCGGAATTTCCGCGGCGGCACGGCAGATCAATTCTATCTTTCTTTCGAAACGGAAACGCCGATCCGTTCGAAAAACACCTCGCCGAGTTCGCTGTAAAACGCAAAAAAATGCTTCGCTCCTTTGATGACCGGATAACTGACGTCCAAGAGTTCTTCCCGGTCCCCCGCTTCCTCTTTGACGAGAAAGAGAAAGCAATCCCTGCCGTCCACCTTGCCGAACGCGACCTCGAGCTGATCGTAAGGGTAAAAAACGGACTTTTTGAACGCCCGCCTGACCGTGGCGCCCGTTTCGGACAAGAGGACGCAGTCCGTCAGCCCCTTGTTGAGCGAGGACGACAGCAGCACGTATCCCGCGATGAGAAAGCAAAGAATCGCGAGCATGATAAACGTCCAGGATTTATCTGCCTGCAAAACGGCGAGCACGATGAACCCCGCGCACAGGAGGAGGGCAAGCGCCGCCCCCGTGACGGGTACCCAGGCCGAAAAATAGGGCTTTCGGGAACGGAGCCGGACGGTCATACGAAGGCCTCCGGCGCGCTGTTGCGGTAAACGGTAAAGCGCAGCGTATATTCCCCGTCGGTGACGGGTTCGGAAACGGACGCGCAGGTCCACTCCGCGCGCGCGTCGAGATTTTCGTAAAAGACGGTCGCTTTCCCGTCCGCATCCACCTTGGTGACGTAGACCTCGTCGCAGTAAGGGAGCATCGTGCGGTAGAACATTCCCCCGCCGATGACGAATACGTCTTCGCCGTCATAGGGCTTCAGCGCCTCTTTCAGTTCTTCCATGCTCTGGACGATCAAGCAGTCCGCCCGCGGCGCGCCGCCCGGCCAAAGCACGATATTCGTCCTGTTTTTCAAAGGGTTTCCGCCCGGGAAAGAGAGGAGGGTATTGCTCCCCATCACGACGACTTTTCCCATCGTCTTTTCCCGAAAATACTTCATATCCGCGGGGAGACGGAAGAGAAGGCCGTTGTTCTTCCCGATGCCCCAGTTCCGGTCCACCGCCACGATCGCCTTCATCAGACAGCCACCTCCAGCTTTCCTTCCATTTTGGAACAGACGTACCCTTCCAGCGCGAAGTCCTCCACTTTAAAATCGTAAAAATTCTTCACGTCCGGATTGACGACGAGCTTCGGCGCGTCGTACTGCGGATTTTCCATGATCTTCTTCAAGGCGGGAATATGGCGGTCGTAAATGTGCGCGTCTGCAATCACGTGTACGAGCTCGCCCGCCTTCAGGCCGGAGATCTGCGCCATCATCACGAGCAGGACGGAATACTGCACCACGTTCCAGTTATTCGCGACCACCACGTCGTTGGAGCGCTGGTTTAAGATGCCGTTCAAGGTGTCTCCGGTGACGTTGAACGTCATGGAATACGCGCACGGATAGAGGTGCATCTCACTGAGATCCTCAAAATTATACAGGTTCGTCATGATCCGGCGGGAAGCGGGATTGTGCTTCAGATCGTAGATCACCCGGTCTACCTGATCGAACATGCCCTCGGGATATCGGTGTTTGATTCCAAGCTGGTAGCCGTACGCCTTGCCGATAGAGCCCGTCTCGTCCGCCCAGGCATCCCAGATATGGCTGTTCAGATCGTGAATGTTGTTGGATTTTTTCTGCCAGATCCACAGAATTTCGTCGATCGCGGACTTGAACGCCGTGCGGCGGATGGTCAGGATGGGAAATTCCTTTTTCAGATCGTACCGGTTCACGATGCCGAATTTTTTTACCGTATGCGCGGGCGTGCCGTCCTCCCAGCGCGGGCGGACGGGAAGATCGGTATCCCAAAAGCCGTGATTCAATATTTCGGTGCAGTTTTCAATAAAAACGCGGTCCGCGTAACTCATGTTTCTTCCTCCTTTCTGCGTTTCAATACCACGATGATCCCGCGCGTTCTGCCGGATTCCGCCGCCGGCGGGACGATGTTCGCGGGCGCCCGCCCCGCCGCGCCGCATTCGTCGAGCGCGCCGGCGAGCCCGGCATGCCGCCCGCTTCCAGTTTCAATCCTTTGTACTCCCAAATGACTACCTCCTAAAACGCGTCTTTTTCGTGCTTCTTCCAGCGGCGAGCGATAAACCGCATCGTGATTCCCCGCGGCAGCAGCTTCATCAGCCGGTATAAAAGCCGGTTGAAAAAGCCGGGCACAAACACCGCTTTGTTTTTCCGCACCGCTTTCAGGCTTTTTTCCGCGACGTATGCGGGAGAGAGCGCGGAAAGTTTCCCCCATACGCCCTGGCTCTCGATCTCTTTCACGATATCCGGGCGGGTATAGACGCCGCCGGGCAGAACCGTGGTCACGCGGACGCCCTCATTTTTCAGCTCCAGCCGCAGCGCGGTGAAGAAGGAAGCGATCATCCCCTTCGTCGCCGAATAGAGCGCGAAATACGGCATGGGCGTGACGCCGCTCATGGAGCCGATCGCGACGATCTCGCACTCCTCCCCGCGCATCGGCAAAAAGCGGAAGGCGAGATCCACGGTCGCTTCGCCGTTGACGCGCAGCTGGAAGAGCAGCTTTTCCCGCGTATACCGCAAGACGGGTTTCTGAATATCCACTCCCGCAACCAGCAGAATGCGGGAAAACCGCATTCCCCGTTCTTCCGCGTATCCGGCCAGCCTGTCGCGCGCGGCAGGGTCTGCGAGGTCGCAGGCGAAGACTTCTATTGTGACGGAGGGGTTCAGCGCGGAAAGCTCCGCTTTGAGCGCCAGCAGTTTATCGTTGTTCCTGCCCGTCAGATAGAGGTTGTCCCCGTTTTTGGCGCACAAAACGGAAAATGCTTTCCCGATTCCGCCGGTAGCACCCGAGATAAAGGTAAAATTCATAGCAATATGATACCATAAACGCGCGGCGTTGTAAAGCCCGTTCGGGAAATTTTTTCCTTTCCGAACGGACGCCTGACGCAAAGACGGAAAAACAGAGGGCACTTTCCTTCCGAGAGCCCTTGTAAAAGTTTGAAAAGTGTGATATACTGAAAGAAAGGAGAGAATATAAAAGTGCAATCGACCAAAAAAACGCGCGCAGCGGCCGTTATGAACCTCGCGGGCACAGGCGTCTGCCTTCTGCCCGCAGCCGTTACGCTGATCCTTCTGAAATGTTCCGGCATTGACGCCGGCGCCGAAGAGCCGGCGGAGGCCATCGGGTTCGCGCTCGCCGCCGTCGTCCTGATCGCGGTGGCTGCCGCCGTCCAGTTCCCCGCTTGCATCCTCAGCATGGGATACAATCTTTTTTTCGGCATCTATCTGCTCAAACGCGAAACAAAGCGCCGCGCGGCATGGCTCTACGTCGTTTCGGCCGTCGTCAAAATCGGAGCGGCCGTCTGTCTTCTGTTCGTCGCGCCCTTTCTCTTTGCGCTCTTCGGCGCGCTGACGGGCGCGCTGGCGGCGGGGATCAGCGTCTTGTCGGCGTGCTATCTCGCCGCCCTGGTCGCCGTCGAGCATTTTTCCGCGCGCGAAAACAAAGCTATTTCGCAGTGAGCACCTTCGCGGTGACGCCCGCCGTCATCCCCAGTTTGCCGGAAAGCCCGCTCAGAGCCTCCTGTGGTGCGTCCAGCACCACAGACAGAACGGAAATATTCCGTTCCCGATACGGGATCCCCATGCGGCCCACCACATAGTTCCGGTACTCGTGCAGGAGCGCGTTGACTTTCTCCACGGCGTCAAAATCCCTTACGATGATTGCGAGAATCGCGATTTTCGTCTCTTCCATGTCCCTTCCTCCTTCCGCTATTATACCACGGAAGAAGAAAAAATCAAAGGTAAAAATCCTCTTTTTTCACGGCAGCCTTCAATTTTTCGACCGCTTTTTTTTCGATCCGCGAGACGTATGAGCGGGAGATCCGCATCAGCAAGGCCACCTCGCGCTGCGGGTGGCATCTGCCGCCCTTCAGTCCGTACCGCAGGGTAATGATCTTAAACTCCCGTTCGGTCAGCACCGCGCGGACCAGCTCGGTGAATTTTTCGTTCTGAATCGCCTTTTCCACCTTCTGAAACACGGAATCGTCCTTTTCGCACAATAGATCGATGAGCATCAGCTCGTTGCCGTCCTTATCCGTCCCCACCACTTCGGACAGGGAAACGTTGTTTTTGAACTTTTTATTCGCCCTGAGAAGCATCAGTATCTCGTTTTCAATGCACTTTGCGGTATAGGTCGCCAGCTGCGTCCCCTTGTTCGGCTCGTAGGTGTTGATCGCCTTGATCAGGCCGATGGATCCCACCGAGAGGAGATCGTCCGCCTCCGCCGCGCCCGCATACTTCTTCGCCACGTGGGCGACCAGCCGGAGATTGTGCTCGATCAGCTTTTCCCGCGCGGCGGAATCTCCCGCGCGCGCCGCCGCCAGGTATTTCTTCTCCTCTTCCGGCGGCAGCGGCTTCGGAAAACTCGTCCCCGAACGGATGCTCGAACAGAAAAAAACGACCTTCGACAAGACGAACAACAGCGATTCCCAGAACATAACTCACCCTTTTATCCTTACTCTCTCAGTATATGCCGGGTTTTGTCCCGATAGGCGCGGGGGCTTGTACGAATCCGTTGCGTTTTCCGCGAAAATATGCTATCATTTTCCGGGAAAAGGTAAAACACTATGAGCGTACTCGAAATCAAAGGGCTGTCCCATCGCTACGACGACAAGGTTCTCTTTCACGATGCGGATCTGCAGATCAACAACGGAGAACACGTGGGAATCGTCGGCTTGAACGGCGCGGGAAAATCCACGTTTATCAACATTCTGGCGGGAGAAGTTTTGCAGGATGAAGGCGAAGTCAGATGGCAGAACAACATCCGCAAGACTTATCTCGACCAGCACGCGGAGCTGGACCGTTCTCTCACGGTGATGGAATATCTGAAATCCTCCTTTCGCGATCTGTTCGCCATGAACGAGCGCATGGAAGCGCTCTACGCGGGCATGGGAGAAATTTCCGACCCCGATCGGCTGGACGAGATGATCCGCAAGGCGACCGACCTCACCGACCGGCTGACGGAAGCGGGGTTCTTTGAACTGGAAGCGAATATCAAGAAGATCGCGAACGGACTGGGCGTGATGAACTTCGGCTATGACACCGTGATCGGAACGCTCTCGGGCGGCCAGCGCGCCAAGCTGATGCTGGCGAAACTCCTCCTCGACGCGCCCGACGTGATGATGCTGGACGAACCGACCAACTTTTTAGACATCGAGCACATCGCCTGGCTGACCGACTTTTTAAACGCGTGCCCCAAGACCGTTCTCGTCATCTCGCACGATACGGAATTTCTCGATCGCGTGTGCCGCGCGATCGTGAACATCGAAAACGGGCAGATCAAAAAATACGCCGCGAACTATTCCGGCTTTCTGGCGCAGCGCGAACAGAATGCCCGCCAGTATGAAAACGACTATCACCGCCAGCAGCGGGAAATCGAAAAAATGGAGGACTATATCGCCCGCAACAAGGTGCGCGCGGCGACCGCGGGCATGGCGAACGCGCGCAAAAAGCAGCTCGCCAAGATCCAGGTGCTCCAAAAGCCCACCGCCATTCACGACGCGGTATTTTCCTTTCCCTGTGAAGAACTGAACACCAGGGAACTTCTGGTGGCGGAAGACCTCTCGATCGGCTACGGGCGGCCGCTGCTGCCCCCGTTTTCCTTTCAGCTGTCCGGCAGGGATAAGATCTGGATCCGCGGCACCAACGGCGTCGGCAAGACCACGCTCATCCGAACTTTGATGCGGCAGATCCCCGCGCTCGGGGGGAGTTTCCGCTTTCATCCCGCCGCGCGCGTCGGTTATCTCGAGCAGGAGCTCGCGTTCGAGCGTGCGGACTGCAACGCGATGGCGTATTACAACGAGTTTTATCCGCGCGAAAACGCGAAGGAGACGCGGAACGCGCTTGCGAAAGTCGGGCTGAAGGGCGAGCTCGCGCTCAATCCCCTCTCCGAGCTTTCGGGAGGCGAACAGGTGCGCCTGAAGCTCTGCGTTCTCATGCAGAAGACCACCAACCTCCTCGTGCTCGACGAGCCCACCAACCACCTGGACGTGCGCGCGAAAGACGCCTTGAAAAAGGCCTTGGCGGCGTATCCCGGCGGGCTGATTCTGGTCACGCACGAAAAGCCCTTCGCGGAAGGGCTCTGCAACATAATACTGGACGTAAAAGAGTAAGCGCGATGAAATCCCCCAAGAACAAGACGATCGACTTCTCCCTCGAGGCGGGAGAGACGTACCTCGCCCGCTGCATATCCCCCGAGAACCCCGTTTCCATCGGCGAAATCATTGACCGCACGATCTGCGGCGATATGCTGCGCGCCGCAAAACTCCTGCCTGAACACTTCGTCGACCTGCTCGTCGCGGATCCCTTCTATAACCTGAGCAAGGACTTTCACGGCGTGAAATTCGGCAGGACGGAAAACGAGGCGTACGAAGCGTACACGCGCGGCTGGATCGAAGCGGTTTTCCCCCTGTTAAAGCCCACGGCAAGCGTATACGTCTGCTGCGACTGGAAAAGCGGCATGGTGATCGGAAGGGTGCTGGAAGATTACTTCTCCGTGCGCAATCGCATCACCTGGCAGCGCGAAAAAGGGCGCGGCGCCGCCGCCAACTGGAAGAACGGGCTGGAGGATATCTGGTTCGCCACCGTCTCCGACCGCTATACCTTCCATCTCGACGCGGTCAAAGTACGCCGGAAAGTGATGGCGCCCTATCGGGAAAAGGGACTCCCCAAGGACTGGGAGGAGACGGAAAGCGGGAACTTCCGCAATACCTGCCCCTCCAATTTCTGGGACGACATCTCCATCCCCTACTGGTCTATGCCCGAAAACACCGCGCACCCCACGCAAAAACCGGAAAAGCTCATCGCCAAGCTGCTGCTCGCGAGCAGCAGCGAGGGCGACTTTGTGTTCGATCCCTTTTTAGGTTCCGGCACCACTTCGGTGGTGGCAAAAAAACTGGGAAGGCGTTATCTCGGCATCGAACAGAACCCGCTCTACTGCGCCTGGGCGGAATACCGGCTGGAGCAGGCGGAGACGAACAAGCGCATTCAGGGCTACGAGAACGGCGTCTTCTGGGAGCGCAATGCGCAGAGTATGAAATAAAAGAGAGGTTTCCCTCTCTTTTTTTGCACTTTTCATTTTTTATTTTCACTTCTCATCCGATCGCTGTCGTTTGAAACCTCTCAATCAATTTGTCTGCGTCTGAAAAAGGATTGTCTCTCCGTTTTTTCTCTCCCTTAAAAATTACGACGCCGCCGCGAAGACCGGTCGATTCGGCGGTCACTTTCTGCTTTCCGCATGTTTCAAAAAATATTGCCTCGATCTGCGTTCCTGCAGGGCTCTCAAAGCCAAATTCTGTCTCTCTGCCCGTTTCCTCCGCATGACGACTATTTATGCACACTTTCGTCGCCCCTTTTTTCCAGTGCTTCATTGAAATATTCCAAATTAGCAACGACCAGGACAAAAAAACTGATCAGTATCTCCCAGACGATGAAGGTCAGCACAGCGCCTAAGATTCCTCCCAAAAAAAGATACCAACCTAAATTGTATTCTCCTGCTTGAAAAAACAGGTAACTTTTTATACCCCCCCAAATCATGGTTATGAATGCCATGAAATAAGGGAAATGAATCAAAAGAACAAACCACTTTCTATGAAAACTGTAATTTATTCGATACATAATTCTCCTTTTATGCCTGCTCTTGAAGTTGTCGCAATAATTGAAAGATCCCGGCTGTTCATATCGCAGAATTCTCTGACTTTCTAGCTTATAATACATCATTATGATGTAAGTCAGGTGTTTTACATCATTTAGTGATATATTTTAGTATGAAACTCGCCGTAAAGATCGGAAAAAATTGAAAGGAATCCCGCAAATACAAGGGGCTGACGCAAAAAGAGGTCGCGGCGCTGTTCGGCATGACGCAACAGCAGTACAGCCGTTTTGAAAACGGCGTTTTTGAGCTGAACTACGAGCTGATCATCCGTCTGTGCGCGCTGTATGAAATCACGCCGAACGAATTGTTCACCGTCGAATCAATCGGGAAGGGGCGGGCAATCCTCGATTGCCCGCCCCTTCTATCGTCTCGGCGGCTGCCGTTGTCTGCGGTTGAGATTACCGGGAACCGGTGAGTTTTTCCAGCTGCTCCTGCAGAACCTTGACGTGCAGTTCTTCGTCCAGGCGAATGCGCGAAATCACGGCGCCCACCCGTTCGTCGGAGAGCTGCCCGAGCATCTGCGTGTACTCCTCGATCGCCGTCAGTTCCCCCGTAATGTCGTCCATCAGCATCTTCTGCGGCGTCTGGCTGTAGCTCACCGCCGCAGTATTATAAAAATTGCACCGGCGGGGCGGCAGCGCCGTAAAAATAGGCTGGATCCCCAATTCCAGAATGAGGCTTCCCAGGATGTCGAGATGCTTCATCTCGCAGATCGCAATGCCGATCATGATATCCGCCGTCTCCGCCATCCCCGCCTTTTCAAAATAAAAAGAGTGGTATACGTACTGCAAAATGGCGGTCAGCTCCCCGTGCATTCCCGCATAGGCGGGCGAAATGATCGCGGCGCTCCTGTAATCTTCCCCGATCCCCTCGATCGACGGGTAGGGTAAAGACAATCTGATTTCCGTCGGCATGGCATAATCCCTCCAAAAGGCTTTACTCCATCCTATGCGTTTTTCGCTCCGTTTGGTGCGCGAATTATTTTTTAAAAAAATACGAACATTTGTTTGACTTTTCTGAAAAGCCGTGCTAAAATAGGGACACAAACGACGAGGAGGGCCGCGGCATGATCGATCCGGAACGGCTGAAAATTCTCACGGATTCCGCCAAATTCGACGTATCCTGTTCTTCTTCCGGTTCTGACCGGCGCAACCGCCGCGGCGGGACGGGGAATGCCAGCTATGCCGGAATCTGTCACTCTTTCACGGCGGACGGGCGGTGCGTCTCCCTGCTGAAAATTCTGATGAGCAACAAATGCTCCTATAACTGCCTGTACTGCGTCAACCGCGCGACGAACGACGTGCCGCGCGCTTCCGCGACGCCGGACGAGATCTGCGAGCTGGTGATGCACTTCTACAGGCGCAACTACATCGAAGGGCTCTTTCTCTCCTCCGCCGTCGAAAAGAGCGCGGACTATACGATGGAACGGCTCCTGGAGACGGTGATTAAGTTGCGGAAGGTGTATCAATTCAACGGCTATATTCACCTCAAAGGGATTCCGCACGCCGACCGGCTGCTCATCCAGCGGGCGGGGAATTATGCGGACAGGATGTCCTTCAACGTAGAGCTGCCGTCCGAGCAGAGCCTGAAGCTGCTGGCGCCCCAAAAGAGCGCGGAGAGCATCTTCTCCCCCATGAAAATGCTGGCGAGAGAGATACCCGCGCTGAGCGACCGCACGGCGCGCTCCCGGCGGTATTTTCTCCCCGCCGGGCAGACCACGCAGATGATCGTGGGCGCCTCGCCGGAGACGGACGGGCAGATTCTCAAGCTCTCCCAATGGTTTTACAGCGTGCCCAGGCTGAAGCGCGTGTACTACTCTTCCTACGTGCCGACCAATTTCTCCACCGCCTATCTGCCCGCCGCGCCGACGGGGCTCCTGCGCGAACACCGCCTGTATCAGGCGGACTGGCTGCTCCGCTTTTACGGCTTTACCGCGGATGAAATCGTGGACGAAAACGGAAATTTGGACCGCGGGCTGGATCCCAAGTGCGGATGGGCGCTGCGGCATTTGGGAGAATTCCCCCTCGAAGTGAACACCGCGCCCGTCGAAAAGCTGGTGCGCGTGCCGGGCATCGGCATCCGCGGCGCAAACCGCATCCGCGCGGCGCGCCGCTACACCAAACTGACGTTGGAGGATCTGAAACGCATGCGCATCGTCTTAAAGCGCGCGATCTACTTTATCACCGTGAACGGAAAATTCTACGGGCTGGAGCGCCCCGATCTGATCCGCGGCAATCTGCTCGCGGCGGACCTGCGGGAGAACGCCGAACAACTGACGCTTTTCTCCACGCCCGAAATCAACGCGAGCGTGCTGACAGGAGAACTATGATCTATCAATGCGAGGATTCCGAAACGGGATTTCTGTCCGCCGTATTCGCGGCATACGAAACAAAAGAGACTCCAAATCAGCTGGTCTTTACAGATGTGCAGACCGACATGCTGAGCGAAATAAGGCGGATTCCGCCCGATTACGAGAAGGCGGCCCGCGTCAGAGCGGCGCTCCTCCGCCGGGGAGGAAGGCGCGCGGCAGACGATCTCGACAAGGTGCTCCGCAGCGCGGAAGAGGATAAGATGACGGCGGCGTTCCGCTATGTCAGGCTGACGATAAACGAGCGGGCGGACGTCTCCGGCCGTCTCGCGGATCCGGACGTTTTCCGCTTTCAGGACATTGTGCGGCGCGTGCAGGCGGAACGGCACCGCTTCACGGGCTTTCTGCGTTTTCTGGAGACGAAATCCGGCGTATATTACGCTCACTATGCGCCGGACAACGATATCACCGCGCTGATCGCCCCGCACTTTCGCGCGCGCCTCTCCGCACAGAAGTTCGTCATTCACGACGTAAAGCGCAACAAACTGGCGCTCTGCGACGGAAAACAGCTGCGATACGCCGAGACGGACACGCTGCCGACCATCGTTCTTTCGGAGGACGAGGCGGCGCTGCAAACGCTTTGGCGCACTTACTTTCATACGGTGGCGATCGAAGAGCGCACCAACCGAAGGCTGCAGGACAACTGTCTGCCCCGGCGCTACCACAGGCACATGACCGAATTCGGGATACAGGATTAAAAACAGCTCACACGGACGACCGGTCGCGGTCGGCAATTCTCAATCATAAAGAAAGGGGCGCGCCGTACGACGCGCCCCTTTCCCCCTGATGAAAACCTGATTGGAACTGGAGGACGAAAAAGCGCCTCTATAAAAAGGAAAGCTGTCCCACTTCTTTCAGAAAACTCTCCTGATTGCCCTGTACGATGGTGTCTTTATCGGTCAGCTGTCCCAGAATGAGCGGAGAGAGCGGGTCGTGCTCCGCGCAGTTTTTCTCCACTTCCGCCGCGCTGCGGTTCGCATAGCAATAGCGGCAGCCGTTCGGGCAGGTATCGTATGCGCCGATATCCCTGCTTTCGATGCAGTGGCACCCCTTGCGCAGCCCTCTGTGCTTGAGCTTTCTGAACGCGCAGCTGTTCGCCCGCCCGATGATATCCAGCGTAGCGCAGCCCGATTGACGGATGCCGTACGCAGAATAGTCGATATCCGTGCCGCAGGTCTGTATTTCCATGCCGTGCGCGCGCGCGATTTTTCCCATTCCTTCCGCGAGCGCCAGCATGTCCTTCTCGCGTAGCATCACCAGCTCCGGCATATTGGTGCGGAGTTTTTTATAAACCTCCACAAAGCTGAAAATACAGCGGTCCACCGAACCGGCGAGCCGCGCCGCCATATCGGCAAAGGTCTCGAGATGCCGCTCGACGGTGTATTTCCGCGTCAGCAGAACGGGATCGTACCGCCACGCGACTTTTCCCTTTCCGACAATCGAGGAGAGTTCTCCGAGCGTCTCGATACTCGTATCGATATCCGGCACGTTCGGCTCGATATCCTCCCCGTACGCCGTAATGGTGTAATAGCAGTAAATGCGGTAATCGCGCGCGATTTCCGCCATATAGGGCAAAATCGGCTCGTAATTTTTAGAGCAGAAGAGGATCGCGTCCACCTTGTCCGGCGTCAGCTCGTAGCGCGTCACGCGGTTGGGAAACAGCGGGTTGCGGGTGATGACGAAGCCTTCCCGCAGGCGGTTTAAGAGCCAAGGCGTAAAGCGGTGAACGATATCCGTCCGCGCGCCTACATTAATTATCATGTAAAACCTCCCGAAAAAAACCGCTCCGCATGGCGCGGAGCGGGCTTGTCAATTTCTTGTTATGCGAGATATTGCCTGATCGCCGCCACGCCCGTGAACTTTTCGGCGGCGGCACCGTCTACCGAAATCAGCGTGGGCGCCTGCATGATGCCGTACTGCTTGGCGAGTTCGGGATGATCTTCCGCATAGACCGCTTCGTATGCGATCCCCGCATCCGTCAGGAACTTTTCCGCGATTTTGCAGTTGGGGCAGGTTCTGGTCTTGAAGAGCAGCAGCTTATCCCCCGCCTTTTTCGCGCCGCGGTCGATCGCGGTGTTTTCCGTCGAGCAGGGAGCGTTGTATTCCGCCGCCCCAGCGACGTGATAGACCTTGCGTTCCTTGAATTCCTGCGCCTTGCCGTCGTTCCAGTTCTGCACGGGGCGGTAGTAACCGGTGATGCGGCTGTAAACTTCCGTCTTTTCGTGGCAGTGCGGGCACTCGTATACCTCCCCTGCAATGTAGCCGTGCTTTTTGCAGACCGAGTAGGTGGGAGAAAGCGTGTAATACGGCAGCGTGTAGTTTTCCGCGATCTTTCTTACGAGGTTCGCGGCAGCTTTCCAGTCGGGCAGCTTTTCGCCCAAAAAGGCGTGGAACACCGTTCCGGAGGTGTACAGCGGCTGCAGCTTATCCTGAATGTCCAGCGCGGTGAACACGTCTTCCGTATATCCCACGGGCAGGTGCGAGCTGTTGGTATAGTAGGGCGCGCCCTCGTTCCCGGCGGTGATGATATCCGGATAGTGCTTTTTATCGTGCTTTGCCAGGCGGTAAGCGGTGGATTCCGCGGGCGTCGCCTCCAGATTGTAGAGGTCGCCGTATTCCTCCTGATAGTCGGAGAGGCGGGTCCTCATGTGGTTGAGCACGTCCTGAGAGAATTTCTGCGCGCGCTCGTCCGTCAGATCGCATCCGAGCCATTTCGCATTCAGGCAAGCCTCGTTCATGCCGACGAGCCCGATGGTGGAAAAGTGATTTTCAAAGGTGCCGAGATAGCGCTTGGTGTAGGGATACAGCCCCTCGTTCAGCAGCTTCGTGATGACCTCGCGCTTCACTTTCAGCGAGCGCGCGGAGATGTCCATCATGCGGTCCAGGCGCTTGTAGAAATCCGCCTCGTTTTCCGCAAGATAGGCGATCCGCGGCAGGTTCACGGTGACGACGCCCACCGAACCGGTGGATTCCCCGCTCCCGAAGAACCCGCCCGACTTCTTTCTCAGTTCTCTGAGATCCAGCCGCAGGCGGCAGCACATCGAGCGCACGTCCGAAGGCTCCATATCGCTGTTGATGTAGTTGGAAAAATAGGGCGTGCCGTATTTGGAGGTCATCTCGAACAGCAGCCGGTTGTTCTCGCTCTCCGACCAGTCGAAATCGCGGGTGATGGAATAGGTCGGGATGGGATACTGGAAGCCGCGGCCGTTCGCATCCCCCTCGATCATGATCTCGATGAACGCCTTGTTCACCAGATCCATCTCCTTCTTGCAGTCCTTATATTTGAAATCCATCTCCTTTCCGCCGACGATCGCCTGCTGTTCGCCGATATCCGCGGGCACCGTCCAATCCAGCGTGATGTTGGAGAAGGGCGCCTGCGTCCCCCAGCGGCTGGGCGTGTTGACGCCGTAGACGAAGGATTCGATGCACTTTTTGACCTGGTCGTAAGAGAGGTTATCCACCTTGACAAAGGGCGCGAGATAGGTATCGAAGGAGGAAAACGCCTGCGCGCCCGCCCATTCGTTCTGCATGATTCCCAAAAAGTTCACCATCTGATTGCACAGCGTGGCGAGGTGCTTTGCGGGAGCGGACGTGATCTTTCCCGTCACGCCGCCCAGCCCCTCCTGAATGAGCTGCTTTAAAGACCACCCCGCGCAGTAGCCGGTGAGCATGGAGAGGTCGTGCAGGTGAATATCCGCGTTCCTGTGCGCGTTTGCGATCTCTTCGTCGTAGATCTCGGAGAGCCAGTAGTTCGCCGTGATCGCGCCCGAGTTGGACAGAATCAGCCCGCCGACCGAATACGTGACGGTGGAATTTTCCTTGACGCGCCAGTCGTTCACCTTGACGTAATTATCCACGATCTCCTTGTAATCGAGAACGGTGGACTTTAAATTGCGGATCTTCTCGCGCTGTTTTCTGTAGAGAATGTAGGACTTCGCGACGTCGCCGTAGCCGGTATCCGAGAGGACCGCTTCCACGCTGTCCTGAATGTCCTCGACGGCGATTTTGCCGTCCTTCACCTTGGGCTCGAAGCGGGAAGTCACCTTCAGCGCCAGAAGGTCGATGATATCCCTGTTGTACTGGCGCTCTACCGAGTCGAACGCCTTTTCGATCGCGTCCGCGATCTTCTTCAGATTGAATGCGACGGATTGGCCGTCCCTCTTGATAACCTGATACATTCCATTCCCTCCTGAATTGTTTGCCTTACCATTATATTATAAAAAAAAGAGGTTGTCAACCTCTTTCAACAATATATTGTATGAAATTTTTTTAAAAAACACAATATCTTGTTACTGACCGCGAATTTTGACGGAAGGCACGTACGGCAGGACGATGTCTGAAAAGCGCCGCGTCTCCTGCTCGGTCAAAGCGGAATACCCCGCTTTGATCAGATCGCCCGAATCGCGGAAGGTCTGCAGAAAATACCGCTTCGCCCCGGCGATGAACGCGCCGATCGCCCTCATATCCTCCTCCGTGTGAAGCTCTTTCACCAAAGTGGTGCGGAATTCGTAATCCACCGCCCCGGAGAGCAAAAGGGAAACGCTCTCCCGGATGTCCTCCAGCCGCACCGCGGCGCCCGCCGTCTCCGCGTACTTTTCCGGCGCGTTCTTGATATCCATCGCTACGTAATCGACCAGCCCGCCGCAAACGAGCTCTTTCAGCCGCGCGGGGAAAGACCCGTTGGTATCCAGCTTGACGGCGTAGCCCTCCTCCTTCACACGCTCTAAAAAACGGGGAAGCCCGGGCTGCAGCAGCGGCTCGCCTCCCGTCACGCAGACGCCGTCCAAAACGCCCTTCCTCTTTTTCAGGTAGGCGAGCACCTCCTCTTCGGAAAACGCCCCTTCATCGATATGCGTCACCAGCCCCGCGTTATGACAGAACGGACAGCGGAAATTACACCCGCCCGTAAACAGCGTGCAGGCCACCCGCTCGGGGTAATCCAGCAAAGTGAGTTTTTGAAAGCCGTGAAACACCATAAATTGTTACCGTCCCGATTATTTTAATACGTAGCGGAAAAAATGTCAAGGCTCCTTTGGAAAATAAAGCGCAGAAAATTTCCCCGGACGGGGTGCAAAACAGTTGACAAGCCGTTTGCGCGCCCGTTTTGCCGGCGCCGGACGGCGTTGTCCTGCGCCTCCGTCCCCGCTCTCCCTTCTCTTTTCCCCATGGATCCGTCTGCCGCGAAAATGCGATCGGCTGAAAACGAGCCGGGCAT
>OJMH01000129.1_pt1 | contig 115922 bp, 97 predicted proteins | sample 1597111 | NCBI WGS metagenome assembly OJMH01 (sample SAMEA2452115, study PRJEB22498) | human gut metagenome | reverse complement strand
CCGATCCACGAAGCGTCGGCAAAACCGTCCTCCCCGACTCCGGTTTCAAACCACGCGACCGGCGCACACTGCATCCCGCCGTTTCCGTCCGTGACCTGCACAGTCCAGAAGTAGCGTGTCATCGGCAGAAGCGGCGCTCCCCCGTAGCGGATGTTGACGGAGGCACCGTCCTGCACCGTTCCGCTGTCCCACATATCCGCCGTGCCGGACTCCAGAAGTCCCAGGTCGGATGCCACCAGAACCCGGTAGGCGGTCTGTACGCGCCCCCGCACGGTGTCCTCCTGTCCCACTGTCATATTCCAGCTGAACAGCGGGGCAGCGTTATCCAGCCCCAGCGGCAACGTCTGAGAATCGACGCGCAGGCGGCTGACGGAAAAGCCGGTGTCGTTCGGGACAATGGGGTCATCCGGCTTACCGGTGGTCTCCCCGCTCCCGAAAGTCCCGGATTCCGTTCCGGGGCTGTCGGTATGGGAGCCGGTCTGCGTGCCGGTGCCTTCCCCGCCCTGCCGACAGGCGGCAGCGAGCGGCAGAAGCAGGCAGACGGCAAGAAGGACGCAAAACAGTCGCAGGTGCGTTTTCGGATTCATAGGGCTTCTGCTCCTCTCATTGTTTATGACCATTTTTCGGACGTGCTGTCTCCCGGACGCGGGCAGACACGGAAAACCGCACGTAGCGGGCGGCGACAAACGGCGCCGACTATCGTGCGGTTGGGGATACCGGTTACTTTCCGGGATCAAGGTACTTCCACATGGCGCGGAAATAGTTCACGCCGGACAGGACTGTGAACAGCGTCATGGCGGCGCAGGTAATATAGGTCAGCGGAACGTGCGCTGTCCACCATCCCGGCAGGAAATCGCGCAGGAACGGTATCTCATACAGCATCGGCTCGATGATAGCGGCACTGACGCAGACAATCTGCGAGACCGTCTTGATTTTGCCGAGCATATTGGCGGGAACAACCACGCCGCCGGATGTGGACGCCACCAGGCGCAGGGAGGTTACCGCCAGCTCGCGGAACACAACCACCAGCAGTGCCCAGATGAACACGGGGCGCAGCGTATCGTATCGGTACACGATGACAGTCAGGGCGCCGATGACCATAAATTTGTCTGCCAGCGGATCCATCAGCTTGCCGAAATCCGTTATCAGACCGTACTTGCGGGCGATTTTCCCGTCCAGCATATCCGTCACGGCGGCGGTGATGAACAGGAACGCACCGATGATCCCGGTCACGAGCGCGGGAACCACGCTGTCCGGCAGTACCATAACGGCAATAAAGACCGGTACCATGATAAGGCGCAGGACTGTCAGCCGGTTGGGCAGGTTCATTTTTGCTTTTTGCTTCCGTTTGCCGGGAGCCGTGTCGGTCGCTTTCATGATGCGCGCACCTCCTTACATATCCGCCCCATCGGGCAGAACCTGCTTACCGTACATGTCATAATCCACCACGTCCTCAATGCAGATCTTCACAAGGTCGCCGGGAGCGGGACGGTTCCTGCCTGCCTGACGGAAGAACACCTTTCCGTCGATCTCCGGGGCATCTGCCGCCGAGCGACCGTAGCAGGACTCACTGACAGGATCATAGTCCTCACAGAGCACCTCCACCGTCCGACCGATCTTCTGCTCGTTCAGTTCGGCATTGATCAGCATCTGCTGCTTCATCAGGATATCGCGCCGGCGCTCCTTCTCCTGCTCATCGATCTGGTCAGGGAAATCATATGCAGGTGTTCCCTCCTCGCGGGAGTACGTGAACACGCCGGCATGATCAAAGCGTTGCTGCTGCATGAACTCCGCCAGCTGCCGGAAATCCTCCTCCGTCTCGCCGGGGAAACCAACGATGAAGGTCGTGCGGATGACCACACCGGGGATCTCCCGGCGCAGGCGGGTCAGCACGTCGCGGATGAGGGCGGAATCGCCGTGGCGGTTCATCGACTTCAAAACCCTGTCGCTGATGTGCTGGAGCGGCAGGTCTATGTACTTGAGGATGCGGGGATTGTCCCGTATCTCGGCGATCAGCTCATCGGTGATCTTGTCGGGGTAGCAGTAAAGCAGGCGGATCCACGGGATGTCAGTCTCCTCCGTGATCCGGTGGAGCAATTCATGGAGCGCATAGTGACCGTACAGATCCTTGCCGTAGCGCGTGATATCCTGCGCGATAACCGTCAGCTCCCGAACACCCAATGCGGACAATTCCTTTGCCTCGCGCACCAGCTCCTCCATCGGGCGGGAACGGTAGCCGCCGCGGATATACGGAATAGCGCAGTAGGCACACCTGTTATCGCACCCCTCTGCAATCTTGAGGTAAGCGGCATAGTCCGGCGTGGTCAGCACGCGGTCGCCGCCCAGCTCCACTGTATTCTTATCCTCAAAGGAACGGTACTTGCAGGCGGCATCCAGCGATTTCTTCGCGGTCTCCTGCGCTTTGACCTGCGCCTCGACCGCACGGACAGCGTCCACGATACGGTGAATGCTGCCGACACCCAGCAGGGCGTCCACCTCCGGCATCTCCTCGAATATCTCCTCGCGGTAGCGTTCCGCCAGACAGCCCGTCACGATAATACCCTTGAGATGGCGATTCTCCTTGAGCCATGCGACATCCAGGATATTGTCCACCGCTTCCTTGCGCGCGCTTTCGATAAAGGCGCAGGTGTTGATGATGATGATATCCGCGTCGATGTCCTCCGGTGTGACCTCATATCCGGCTTCCACCACCTCGTGTAGCATGACCTCGGTATCCAGTTGATTTTTGGGGCATCCGAGAGAAATAAATCCGATCTTCATAGGGTTTTACGAGTCCTTTCCGGCGGCTGCCAGTGCACTCCGCCCGCAGGGGCAGTGCCCCTCGCGTCCACCGTATATGATAGCATACTTTTGCGTTGCTGTCAAGTTTTTTGGCAGAATTTTGCGTGACCGGAGAGAGGGAGAATGCGTTTGCGCTTTTGGTGTTCGGGGATTCTTTCAGACTCCCCGACGCTTCCCACGCCGCCCCGTCGCAAAAAACAGCGGCACCTCCCTTTTTTTGTTTCCGTCCCCTTTACAAACAGTTCAAAACGTGTTATAATACTGCGCGACGGGTGAAGAGCCGGCGGTTTCGTGCCGGCGCGTCCCGGAAAGGAGTATAACATCATGGCAACCTGTAAAAAGTGCGGCGCCGACATGGATGAAAACGCCAAGCAGTGCCCTGTCTGCGGCGCTCCGGTCGAAAAGGATCAGGGCAACAGCAAGCAGAATGCAGCGGAGGCGGCTTTCACGGAGTTCAACAACACTGCCGACACCACAGCAGAGTTTGACAGCAAGGACATCGCGGACAACAAGGGCATGGCTGTCCTCGCGTACATCGGCATCCTGTTCCTCATCCCGCTTCTGGCGGCGCCGAATTCCAGATTCGCGCGTTTCCACGCCAATCAAGGACTGGTTCTGTTCCTTGCGGAGGTTGTGCTGGGCGCAGCGGGCGGCGTCCTTGGCCTGATTCCCTTTGTCGGCTGGATCATCAGCGGCGCAATCGGCATTGTATGCCTTGCCTTCATGATTATCGGCATTGTCAACGCGGCAAACGGAAAGGCGAAGGAGCTGCCTCTTATCGGAAGCTTCAAGCTGATCAAGTAAAAAGCGCCAATTCAAAAGGGGCGGCTCCGACCGGAGCCGCCCCTTTTGAGTTTGAAAAATCAATCCTTCAGCATTCCGCCCAGCACGACCTCCGCCGTAGACAGCGCCTCCGGGATCTGGTCGATATCCCGACCGCCCGCCATCGCGTTGTCCGGACGTCCGCCGCCCTTACCGCCCGTTACAGCGGCAACCGCACCAACCAGCTTGCCGGCGTGCGCACCCAGCGCGACAGCCTCCTTACCCGCGGCGGCAAGGAAGTTGAGCTTTCCGTCCCCGCTGACGGCAAGAACCGCGACAGCGGCAGGATTCTTTTCCTTTATCATGTCGGTCATGTTCCGCGCAACGTCCACAGGGACACCGTCCAGCGCCGCCGTGACCAGCAGAACCTTCCCGCTTTTTCCGACCCGGATCCCGCCTGCCAGCAGTCCATCCACCTGCGATGCCGCAAGACGACTGTTGAGGCGGTCGATCTCCTTGTGCGCAGCGTTCAGATCCGCATGCAGTGCGGCTGCCTTGGCGGGCATATCAGCCGGGGCAGGTGCCTTCAGCTCATGGGCAGTGTTGCGGATAACCTCCTCCTGCCCGGCAATCAGCGCCAGTACACCAAGTCCTGTCACGCCCTCGATACGGCGGACACCGGCGGCAACGGATGTCTCGGAAGTGATCTTGAACAGTCCGATCTGTGCCGTGTTATCCACGTGCGTACCGCCGCAGAATTCCGTGGAGAAGGTGCCCATACGGATGACGCGGACAACCTTGCCGTACTTCTCGCCGAACAGCGCCATGGCGCCCAGCTTTTTGGCTTCCTCTATCGGAAGCTCCAGTTTCTCGACCGGCAGACCGACCAGGATGCGGGCATTGACCAATCCCTCAACCGCCTTGAGCTGTTCTGCTGTCAGCGGTGCGAAATGCGTGAAGTCGAAGCGCACCCGCTCCCCGTCCACGTAGGAGCCCGCCTGCTCGACGTGCTTGCCCAGCACGGTGCGGAGCGCCGCCTGCAGGAGGTGGCACGCCGAGTGGTTCCGCATGATGGCGGTGCGCCGCACATCGCTGACCTCGGCATGAATGCTGTCTCCCACCCGGACAGATCCGCGCGCCAGCGAGCAGAGATGGATATACACGCCGTCAGACTTCTGCGTATCGGTCACGGATGCGGCAAAATCGTGCCCCGTAACGGTACCGGTATCGCCGACCTGTCCGCCGCTCTCCCCGTAGAAGGGCGTGCGATCCAAAACCAGCGTGAAGTCGCCCTCAGTAACTTCCTCTACCGCCATATCGTCCACAAGCAGAGCCACGACCTTGGCATCGCACTCGGTTGCGGTATAGCCGACGAACTCGGTCTTGGGCATCCCCGCCAGCAGTGTCTTGGAAGCGTTGCTCCAGCCGGAAATGTTGGCGCGGGCACTGCGTGCGCGCTCCCTCTGCGCCTGCATGAGCTTTCGGAAGGTATCCTCATCAATGGTCAGCTGCTGCTCGGAAACGATCTCGCGCGTCAGATCGACCGGGAAGCCGAACGTATCGTACAGCCGGAACGCATCGTCCCCCGAAATGACCGTCTTGCCGGACGCCAGCACATCACGCGCAAGGTTGGACAGGATAGAGAGTCCGGCGTCGATGGTAGCGTCAAAGCGCTTTTCCTCCAGGGACAGTATCTGCAGAATATAGTCATGCTTCTCCCGCAGTTCCGGATACGCGCCCTGATTCTGTCCCATGGCAACCTCGCAAAGCTCGGCGAGGAACGGGCGGTTGATGCCCAGCAGCTTGCCGTGGCGGCAGGCGCGGCGGATGATGCGGCGCAGGACATAGCCGCGCCCCTCATTGGAGGGAATTACCCCATCGGCGATCATGAACATAGCGGATTTGATATGATCCGTGCAGACGCGGATCGAAATATCGGCAGTCGCATTGTCCCCGTAGGTGCGGTCGGCGATAGCGCAAACCTTGTCCAGAATGGCGCGGTTGGTGTCCACAAGGAACATATTGTCCACGCCCTGCATCACGCAGGCAAGTCGCTCCAGCCCCATGCCGGTATCAATGTTTTTCTGCGCCAGCTCGGTATAATTGCCGTGTCCGTCGTTGTTGAACTGTGAGAACACGTTGTTCCAGATCTCCATGTAGCGGTCGCAGTCACAGCCGGGCTTGCAGTCAGGCGAGCCGCAGCCGTACTTCTCGCCACGGTCAAAGTAAATTTCGGAGCAGGGACCGCAGGGACCGGAGCCGTGCTCCCAGAAGTTGTCCTCCTTGCCCAGCCGCACGATGCGCTCCGCCGGAACGCCGACGACCTTGTTCCACAGTTCAAACGCTTCCTCATCGTTCTCATAGATGGAGGGCCAAAGCCGCTCGGCAGGAATCTTCAGTGTATCGGTGAGGAATTCCCACGCCCACGGAATCGCCTCCTGCTTGAAATAGTCGCCAAAGGAGAAGTTGCCCAGCATCTCAAAGAAGGTGCCGTGGCGGGCAGTGTGTCCGACGCGCTCAAGGTCGGGGGTGCGGATGCACTTCTGGCAGGTGGTGACGCGGCGGCGAGGCGGAACCTCCTCGCCGGTGAAGAACTTCTTCATGGGCGCCATGCCGGAGTTGATGAGCAGGAGCGACGGGTCATTGTGAGGAATCAGCGGGAAAGAGGGAAGCCGCAGATGCCCCTTGGATTCAAAAAAGGAGAGATACTTCTCACGCAGGTCGTTCAGACTTGTCCATTCCATACTGTGTGCCTTTCTTCTTATCAAAAACGGTTATGTTTTGATCCCGGCTTCCGCCGGATCACCAGTCATACAGGGCGGCGCCGATAACGGTGCCGAACTGCGCATTGGGCGGGATCAGGAAATTGACATTGAAGGTGTCCCGCAAGCCTTCAAACACCCGCCGGATCGGACGGATGGTTGTCAGGTTGCCCGTCAGCACGATGTCCCGGACGCCGTGCCCGCGGGCGGCGAATATAGCCATCATGGCAATGGTTTCCGCCACCATGTTGGCAATGCCCAGCGCAATGTCACTGCTGTCTGCAAGGTCGGAGAGTTTGCCGAAGTTCGCGGCAGTCAGGTTATAGTTGACACCGGGAAACTGGTCATTGCGGGAGATATCCTTGATGGTCAGATCCACCTTGGACAGGTCGCCGTCCTCGCAAAGCTGCTCGATGTGGGCAACCGTGTCCACCCCCAGCATCTTTTTGGTCAGTCCCAGCAGGGTGCCGCCTCCGACCCCCGTGCCGCCCAGATAGTCAATGTCCGTCCCGCCGTCCTGCCTCCGCTTAGCGTGTACCAGCGCCGTACCGGTTCCCATGCTGACGATGATAGCCTCGGACAACCCGGACAGGTACAGCCCGCCCAGCCCGACGCCGGAAAACTCCGGCACCGTCCGGCAGTCCAGCGAATAGATGGGCGCGGACATATAGGAGGAACCGACGCCTGTCATCATGATGCGGTCAATATCCGGCAGAGTCAGCCCGTTCTCCACCGTGAACCGCCCGAACGCGCCGTAGATGGAGGTAATGGGGTCGGTCGCCCGGACGAACAGCGGCTCGATAAGAGCCGGCGCACCCGCCGCCGTGCGGCGAAAGCCGACAATCTTGGTAGTGCTGCCGCCAACGTCAATGCCAATGACAACGTCGCCGGCGCCCTGCCGCTTTGCTTCCATAGTGCACGCTCCTTTCCTTGTCCCGGTTCTGCGGGAATGCGGCGGTGACCGCCGCCACATCCCGACACATACAGGTCATTATAGCACATTTCCAAAGAAAAATCAAGGCGGCATCCGCAAAAGAACTCCTCAAAATATACAAATAATTTTCGCGCTCCCCTTGACAAAAAAAGCAGAATATACTATAATGGCTTCGTAATGCTGTCGGTGCGTTACGCGGACACGCGCGCACCGTGAAAGGAGCGCCCCTATGAGTTTCACCAACACAAAAAGAATGACAGCCGCCCTGCTCGCCTGCCTGCTGATCCTGCCGGCATCGGCGGGGCTGTCCTCCTGCGGCACGGATACATCGCAGGAGACGCAGTCCGCATCCACCGCGGATTCCGCAACCGACGCGCAGGAAAGCGTCGCTGCTGCCGATCGCTGCGACCTGCCGAAGGATCTGTCCTTCGATAACGCCGAGATCAGCTTCCTGTATGCCGATACGCAGGGCAAAAACGATGAACTTATCAGCGATGGGAATTCCGGTCTTATCTCCGAGGCGGTGTTCGAGCGCAACGAGCTGGTTCGGAATCAGCTCCGCGTCAAGCTCTCCTTCCTGCCGAGCGAGGAGGACTCGGTTGCCACCAAGCTGGAGAACGATGTTGCCTCCGGTCTCGGAAGCTACGATATTGTGGTCAACGGAACCTACCGTGCCGTGAGCCCCGCCCTGAGCGGTCACTATCAGAACCTGTCCGCCGTGGACTACATCGACACCTCCAAAAGCTACTGGACGCAGGGCTTCAACGACCTTGTCACCTTCACCCCCCAGCGGAAGCAGTATCTGGCAAGCGGCGCCGCCGCCATCTCCATGTTCCGGTACGTTTTTCTGACTCTGTACAACCGCACCGAGATGGAGTCGCGCAAACTGCCGGATATGTACGAAACAGTCAAGAACGGTGACTGGACGCTGGACACCCAGCTCAGCATGATCAAGGATCTGTACCAAGACAAGAACAGCGACAGCAAGGCAAACACCGGCGATTTCTTCGGCTTTGTGACCGGAAGCGGCAGCAGCATCGACCCCTATATGGTGGCGGCGAATATCCATCTCGTTGTCAAGGATGCGGACACGCAGGCGCTGAAGTTCGACACCGACTCGCTGAAGCGCGTCTCCGACCTGCAAGCCAAGGTCTCCCTGCTGTACAATGATGCCTCCACCTACTTCTACCGGAACTCCACCAGCATCGAGGACTGGGCAGGCAGAACCAAGAACATCATCAACGCCTTTACCGCCAAGAATGCCATGATGGTTACCTGCCTGTTCCTTGACATGGAGACCGAAATCGAGTCACTTACCCCCATGTCCTACGGCATCGCGCCCCTCCCTAAGTTTGACAAGGCGCAAACCCGCTACTACTCCTACGTGCAGGATCAGGTGTCCTGCTTCGGCATTTCCGCCGGTGTCAAGTCGGCGGAGCGCGTCTCCATGCTGGGTGCCGTGCTGGAGTCGATGGCATGGAACAGCGGCAAGATTATCCCGAATGCCTACTACAACACCAACCTCTCGCTCAAGTTCATGCAGGATCCGCAATCCGTTGAGATGCTCGATCTGATTTTCGAAACCGTTCAGTTCGATTTCTCCAGCACCTGCAGCAATATGTTCGCCGGTCTTGTCCTGCGTGACGAGCTTCGTCCCCTGCTCTGCTCTACCACTGCCAAGGTAGCCTCCGCTTCCCGCAAATGGGACGAAAAAATGAAAAAGATTCTGGCGGACGCCAACGAAAAAATCGCTAAACTGCCGTAACAGCAACGCGGCAATATCGAAAGGAACCTGCCCATGGGCAAAACACACGCGATCCGTACCCAACAGAAAAAAGCGCGCTTTCTCTCCCTCCTGCTCTGCCTTCTGATGCTGCTCGGCAGCATGGCGGAACTGGCAGGCTGCACGTCAGGCGACACCACGGAAACGGTTTCCGCCGCCCCCTCCGGGACGGAGCAAACGACCGATGTGCCCTCCTCGGCTACCGCCACGCAAGGCGAACCGGAGGGAACGACCGAGCCGGAAACCGAATCCTCCTCCGCCGAGGACACATCCGCCGAAACCAAGGACGCGACCGAGTCGGAAACCGCCGAAATTGAGACGAGCGGCGAAGCAGACCGCAAGGGAAAGGAATTCCGCATCCTGTCCGCCACCCGCGCCCCCGCCGGCATGGCAAGCTCAAACTGCTTCCTTGAAGGGGAGCAAAACACAGCCGGCACGATCAACGAAGCCGTACACGAACGCAACACCGCGGTCGAGCTGGAGCTGGACGTCGCACTGACCTTCAGCCATGCTGACGCGGACAAGTCCGATATCCAGTCCGAGATCAAAAGGCTGGTCATGAGCGGGACGGATGCGTATGACCTTGTCATCAGCGAACTGCTCCCCTTTGCCAGCCTTGCGAACGACGGAACCTTCCGCAACATCCTGTCGTCGGAATTCACCGGCTTCGACTTTGAAAACAAGCCGTACTGGTACAAGGAGTACATGGATGATCTGCGTCTCGTGAACGGATACGAATATCTGCTGGCGGGTGATTTTTTCATCGATGTGCTCCGCTCCTCGCACCTGCTCCTGTTCAACAAGGAAATGTATCGGGATCACTACCGGCGCGACCCCGGCGAGGTCTTTGAGTGGGTTCTGAACTACGAGTGGACCTATGAAAAACTGAACGGGATCATAACGGATATGTACCTCGACAAAAACGGGAACAGCCGCCGGGACTACGGCGACCGATGGGGACTTTCCATATCGGATCTGCGCAGTGCCAAAATCGGGTTCATCGTCAGTGCCGATCCAGGTCTTGTCTCGCGGAGCGAGGACGGAACGCCGCGCATCGTGCTCGGCGACACCTCCCGCATGGCGGATCTGACCCAGCGGCTGTCCCTTTTGCTAGTCAACAGCAGCTGCTACATTTCCGATGCCGCCGGTGGCAACAGCCTGCGGGACTTCACGGAAGGCTCGGCGCTCCTGTGTGAAGGTCATTGGCTCGGCTCGCTGGAAAACACCGCCCTGCTGGATATGAAGGAAGGTGCCGGTGTCCTCCCCTACCCCCAGCTGTATGCCTCCGACAAGCGGTACATCACCGCAACCAGCAACACTGCGAATGTCGGCGCCGTTCTGCTGACAGCCAAGGATGAGGCTTTCATCAGCACCGTGATTCAGGCGCTGAACCGCGAGACTGCATCCCGGCTCATTCCCAAATACTACCGGGATGCACTGAAGCTCCGGTACGATGCCGATCCGTACACCGCCGGAATGATCCGGATTCTCCATGACAACATTGGCGGTTCCTTCATGCTGGCTTACGGAAACCAGGCAATCGACGGATCCGGCAATCCGGTCGGCACCGTCAGCGAGTCCGTTACGGGCAGAATCAAACGCTACAACACGAATTGAAACCAAATCTGAAAGGAATGGGAAGAAACCATGAATTCATCTCAGGCAACACATACCCCCGTGAACCGGCAGAAAACAGTGCGCTTTCTTTCGCTCCTCCTCTGCCTCCTGATGCTGGTTGGCAGCGTCGCGGAGCTGGTCGCCTGCGGAACAGGCGACACGGCTGAGACGACCTCTGCCGGCGGGGAAACCAACAGCGAGCCGGAAGTCACTGCCGAAGAGGATCCCTTCAAGAATGTGGACTACAAGGGGCGAGAATTCCGCATCCTGACCAGTACCAACATCGCGTCGGCAGGTATGGGAAACTCCAACTACCTCATTGAGGGAGAGAAGGACGCGGCATCCAGCATGGTCAACGATGCAGTGTTTGAGCGCAACGCCGTTGTGGAGAAGAAGATCGGTGTCCAGTTGAAATTCACGCAGCTGGACGTGGATTACAACGGCGTGTTCAGCAAGATCCGGACATATGTTGCCACCAACCTCGACGAGCATGACCTTGTCATCAATGATCTGTTCCCCTTTGCCAACCTCTCCATCGAGGGCAACTTCCGCAACATCCTGGCACCGGAATTCACCGGCTTTGACTTTGAGGACAAAACCTACTGGTACAAGGAGTACATGGACGACCTGCGCCTGCAGAACGGGTATGAGTACATTCTGGCGGGTGACTTCTTCATCGACGTGCTCCGTTCCTCGCACCTGCTCCTGTTCAACAAGGGGATGTATCAGGATCACTATCAGCGCGACCCCAACGAGGTCTACGATTGGGTACTGAACTACGAGTGGACCTACGAGAAAATGAACCAGATGATCACGGATATGTACGACGACAAGAACCGGAACGGGTCGAAGGATTACGGAGACCAGTGGGGCATCTCGGTGCTTGAGCTGTGGGGCTCCTCCATCGGCTTCGTGGTCAGCGCGAATCCCGGATTCATCACGCGTGACGAGGACGGTACGCCGTACCCCGCACTGGGTGAGAATTCCCGCGGGGAGGATCTGACGGACTGGCTGTACAAGATCGTGTACAACGACAGCGCCTGCTTCGGCATCACCTCCGACGCGAAGATCCTGCAGGACTTCACGGAGGGACTGTCGCTCATCTGCGACTACCAGCGGCTTGGCTCGCTGGAGAACACCATCCTGCTGAGTATGCAGGGCGAGGCGGGCGTTCTTCCCTGCCCCATGCTGTATGCCTCGGATAAGCAGTACAACACCGCCACGCACGACACCACGGAAGTCGGCGCCATCATGACCACCGCCAAGGATGCGGAGTTCATCAGCACCGTCATCCAGGTTCTGAGCCGTGAGACCGCGTCGCTGCTCATCCCCAAGTATTACGGCGAGGCGCTTCAGGTGCAGTACGTTACCGATCCATATGCTTCCAAGATGGTGCAGATCATCCACGACAACATCCGGGAGTCCTTCATCCTTGCATACAACAACTGGACAGGCAGCATAATGCTCAACGTTTTCAGCAACGCCGTTTCCGGCAAGCGCTCCTTCTCCGCCATGTACAACGCCCGCAGCAGCCGGAATATGCAGACCAACATGAACCGAATGATCAAAGCCTTCAGGCGGTACAACAAGATTCTTTGACGCCGATCTGTGCGAAAGGAGTATGCAAAATGAGCAACAACCTGTACCCGATAACCTATTGGTACGGCATCCGGAAGGAATTCCTGTCACGTGAGCGTCTCAAGGAGGCGCGTGAGGCCGGCTTCAATCTGATTGAATGTGCCTACGACACCGAAACCAACCTGCGCGTTCTGGCTCTGTGCGCGGAGTTGGGACTGCGTGCCAATGTCCAGGATCCCCGCATGAGCATCGCACTGCTGGGGGAGCCGGGCTGGGAGGCGGAACTGGATGCCATGATTGCCGACTACCGCGACTGCCCTGCCCTCAATCGTTTCTTTGTACGCGATGAGCCGACCGATGATTACTTCCCGACGCTGGGGCGCGTGGTGGATTACCTGCACGCGCACGATCCGGTGCACGGCGAGTACATCAACCTGCTCCCGTCGGTCGCCGTCATGCCCCTTGAACGCTATCAGGCGCACATCGACGGGTTCCTGCGTACCGTCCACCCGCAACTGCTTTCCTACGACCACTACAATCTGATGTGGCGGGAAGTTCCGGCACTGGACAAATTACCCGCCGCACGCGTTTCGGACGAGAACCGTAAACGCAACGGCTGGGAGGGCAAGCTGTTTGAGGCGTATGACCGTGCAGGTTACTACGACAACATGGAGATGATCCGGGCAAGCGCCGCACGGGCCGGCATCCCGTGGATGACCATTATCCTGCTTGTTGAGCACTGGGGGTACCGTTGGCCGACGGAGGGTGAAGTGCGCTGGGAGGCGTTCAACGCGCTGACGTACGGCTCGACCGGGCTTTCCTACTTCACCTATTGGACGCCGGGCGCGAATCACAGTGAGCCGTGGTCCTACCACAACGGCATCATACTGTCGGACGGAACGCGCGGAGAAAAGTATGAGATTGTGAAGCGCATCAACCGCGAGCTGCAGGTGCTGTACCGCGGGCTGGTCGATCCCCTGCCCGGCGAGAGCGTGGCACCCGGAGATATCCGCTCCGAAGCGGTCTTCCATGTCGGTGCGGAAACGGACGAAACGGTCAAGCCGTTTGCCGGCTATAAACACATCCGCGCGCTGGATGGCGGGCGCTTTACGGTCGGCTTCTTCGCCGGCGGACGCATGATGGTCACGAGCAAGGATCACGATGCACCGCAGACACTGTGCATCACGTCCGATACTCCGCTTGTCCGCCTGAATAAGGCGACCGAAGTCTGGGAGGATTGCGCCGGGACCGTCACCTTTGCGCCCGGCGACGGCGAACTGTTTGCTGTCAAACCGCTGTAATACACGCATAAACCGCGCCTCCGCCGGGAAAGATACCGATACGGTACTCTTCCGGCGGAGGTTTTTTGTATGGATATGGATAAGCAGACTTACCGGCGCTACGCCGATGCACGCGCCCCCCGGTCATCGTCGCCGCGGAACTGCCTGCGCGCCTTTTGGGTGGGAGGCACGGTCTGCCTTGTCGGGCAGTCACTCTGCGACCTCTACACCGGGATCTGCGGCATGAGCCGCGAGGACGGCGGCACACTGGCGTCCATAACGCTGGTGCTGATCTCCGCCGTGCTGACCGGGTTGGGCGTCTTTGACCGCATTGCCAAATATGCCGGGGCAGGCACACTGGTTCCCATCACGGGATTTGCCAACGCTGTCGCCTCCCCAGCCATCGACGCACGCTCCGAGGGTCTGATCCTTGGCGTCGGCGCCAAGATATTCACGGTCGCAGGTCCGGTTCTTCTGTACGGAACGCTGGCGGGCGCGTTCTGCGGCGTGATATTCTGGATCATCGGACTGTGCACCGCGTAATCGCACGGGGGCGAAAATTGCCGTTAATTTTCAAAGTATAGCAACCCCAAAATAATAGTCACCCTTGACAACCGCACCCCCAAGCGGAGAACCCGGTGCTTTATTTTATCGTCTCGCTGTTGTTGATGACCGATGCGGAGTAAAGGAACAGCACATCGTCTGCTTTCGTGAAGTCAATCAGCTTTCCGAGAGAGAGGGGCGAAATATAGCGGATATCGACAAGCGTTATTTCGGAATAGCCTGCCGCAAGAAGCGGTGCTATACTGCTGCCGAACGAATCCCGGAAAACGATGAGCCGGCGTTCTTGCGCGGCATTCGGATTTGTGATCTTGATGATCGAGCGCGCGCCGCCGAGGAACATTTCGTAAGGATCGCGTCCGGCGGCGGCACCGAGGTCGTAAACCGGGATGTCGGACTGTGTTTCGACATTATACACCTTAAGCCCCCGTATCACGGCATTATCAAGATAGAAAAGCCTCTCCGGCGCGTGCGGCAGGGCTGCCTGACCGTAATAAACGCCGTAAAACGGTCTGCCGGTGTCCTGTATTTCACACGTTCCGATACGCTCCGCTCCCATCTGCGCCGCAATTTCATCGGCAACCTTCGTGATTCTTTCCTGCCGCCAGTGCGAATCGGTATAATAGAAATCATCCGCCGACAGGAGCCCGGAAATATCAATATACTTTGCCTCCGGGAATCCGCTTCTGAGGCGTTCGGTAAGCGCCTTGTAATCCTTGTCCGGATAGCCGTTCTGCGATGCGATAAAGGTATTTTTATCGGGTATCACCGACAGGTATGTCTTTGTTCCGGCATTCCGGAGATACGTGTCATACACATACCGGAAACGCCGTGCGGCATGATCAACCGATTCGCTGTCGGTCGGGAAGTCCAGCTTTGAGAGATGCTCTCCGACGGAATAAAGCCCGTTGTTGTCCTTTTTCATGAATACCTTCGCACTGACGGAAGCCTTAAGCCCCCGGAAACCGTTGCGCATAGGAAACTGGTCGAGCATATATTTTTCAAAGCCGTTCATAAAACTGCCGTTCGTAACCGACGAAAAAGACAGCGCGGGGCGTTTCGCAAGACGCCGTCTTTCAACCGTCGATTCTTCTGCATCGGGCGCAATCAGGAACCAGGCGGAAAAGACCGCAAGGAAACCGAGAGACAGCGCCAGAGTCAATATCTGTTGAAATTTCTTCATCATACTCCTCCGTTAAACCGGTCTGAGACTGCAAGGTCAGAACCGGAAATAGACAAACGGGTTGAACGACCCGTCGATCAGATACGCCGTGCACACGGCGATTGCTGCAACGGTTGCCGTCGGCGTCAGAACGGCAAGGATCCTGCTTCCGCCCGCCGTCCCTTCGATTTTCTCATAAATCCGTTTGGGCAGGGGAGTCGCTCCGACAACTGCGACAGTAAGCAGTACAAGGTTGCTTTTCAGATAATACAGCGAAGCCGCATTCACGGCGGGAATTCCGGCAAACCCGAACATGGACTTAAAACTCTTGAATGCGTCGGCAACACTTGCCGCATCAAACAATACGAATCCGAGCATGACAAACAGCAGCGTATAGATGTGCATCGGAACGGAAAACCGTGCCTGCGGACGGAGAATATATTTTTCAAACAGCAAAAGCACCGCATAAAGAAGTCCCCAGAGAACGAAATTCCACGAGGCTCCGTGCCAGAAGCCGGTGGCTGTCCATACGACAAGGATGTTGAAAACATGACGCATCGGCTTTACGCGGTTTCCGCCGAGAGGGATATAAAGGTAGTCGCGGAACCAGCCGCCGAGGGAAATGTGCCAGCGGCGCCAGAACTCCGTAATGCTTGCAGACACATACGGATACTTGAAGTTTTCGGAAAAACGGAATCCGAAAATGCGCCCGAGCCCTATCGCCATGTCTGAATATCCGGAAAAGTCGAAATAGATGTGCAGCATATATGCCGCGGCATACAGCCAATAAAACAGAACGGTTTTCTCGCCGTACGCCTTGAATTCCGACACGATAAGCGCTGCGGAATTGGCAAGGAGAATCTTCTTTGCAAGACCGACGGAAAAGCGCGTGATTCCCTCCGATGCATCGGCAAGCGTGGTTTTTCGGTTTTTCAGGCTTCCGGCAATGTCGGAATAGCGGACAATGGGACCGGCTATCAGCTGCGGAAACATCGCCACATACATCGCAAGATCAATGAAATTGCGCTGTGCCGGCACGTCGCTGCGGTAAACATCTATAACATAACTCAGGATCTGAAATGTATAAAAGCTGATGCCGACCGGCAGAGCCACCTTGAGAAGCGGGACGGAAAGACCGGTCACCGCATTGAAATTCCCGATAAAAAAGTCCGCATATTTGCAGTAAGCAAGCAGACCGAGGCTTGCGACTGCCGAAACGGCAAGCGCCGCCTTTGCGATCTTTGTCCCGCGAAAGCGTTCAACGAGGAGCGCGGCAAGGTACGACTGCGTGACCGACGCAAGCATAAAAATGAGATATTTCGGCTCTCCCCAACCATAGAAGAACAGGCTCGCAAGAAGGAGAACGGTATTCTTCATACGGTCGGGGACAATGAAATACAAGAGCAGAACGCACGGCAGGAAGCAATACAGAAACGTTATACTTGAAAACAACATGACTCTGTCTTATGCGATAGGCACGTTGAAAAGCTGTTTTGCCGAGCTGTATTCGGCGGAAAGTTTTGCGGTAAAGGTGTCTGTCAGTTCGGCGGCACCGAAAACGGAAACGATATAATCGCCGACGGTCAGAATCACAAGCTTTTCGGGGAATCCGCAAAGCCACTGACGGTTAAGAATATTGTCCCGGATCTTCCCGGCAAGCGCCGCGGTGTCACCGGAATTCTTCACATGAAATACGCCGCAGGAAAAGGTATTCTGGTTCAGCATATGCATAAGCGATGCGGCATCGTTTATGTCAGCTGCCTGCGCCTTCGGGAAGCCAAGCTCAAAATCAAGCGCTTCCCCGTCAGCCACATCAAATTTGCCGGGCATGCCGTCCTTCATATTCTTTTCGGATCCGCCAGTTGCGGGAAATTTTTCATCGGTCGAATACTTGCTCCAGACCTTTTCAAGAATTTCCAAAGCACATTGTGGTTGTCCTTTCTGATCATCGGAAGGCGCGGTTGTGCTGTTTTCGCCGTTCTGTTTTGCGCTGGCGGTATCGGAGGGCGTGGTTGTCCCGTTTTCACTGTTCTGTTTTGCGCAAGCGGCAAATGCGAGAACCATAACGGCAGCAAGTGCCAATGCAATAATCTTCTTCATAGTACAGTTTCCTTTCAGTTCAGGCTTTGTTTTCGCAATAGTATCGGTAACCCGATTAACATTAACAATTTCGTGGTTTATCTCAGGGGAAGGCTGATTTCAAACACCGCGCCGCCGTCGTTTGCAGCATGTATCGTTCCTTTGTGAAGCGAAACGATTTCCTTTGCAAGCGAAAGTCCGATTCCGGCTCCGCCCTTACGGGTGCTGAAAAAGCGGTCGAAAATGTGCGGCAAAAGCTCCGGCGCAATGCCTTCTCCGTCATCGCGGACACGGACAACGGCTTTTCCCCTGTCTGCCTTACATTCAATTTGTATTTTCTCCTTTGCATATCGCAGTGCGTTGGTAATGATATTCGTGAACGCACGGCGAAGCTGTATCTCGTCACAGTTCACCGTAACGGGAGTTTCGTCAAAACGGAGTGAGATGTGCAGGTTTTTCTGCTCTGCCAACTGTTCGGTGCTGCGCAGGCAGTCATATAAAAGCTCACGGACATCCGTCAGATGAAACTCAGCATTGGCTTGTCCCGACTCCAGTCGGGAGAGTGCAAGCAATTCCTCTACCAGTTCCGACATCTGTTCTGTCTCCTCCAGAATGACTCCTGATGCTTCGACAGGATCCAGAACCCCGGTGTGGATGCCCTCCGCGCAACCCTGAACAGCCATCATAGGCGTTTTCAGCTCGTGCGACACATTCTGGAAAAACCATTTTTGCGATTCGTGTGCCTTTTCCACATAGCCGCCAAGCTTCCATCCGAAGAGGCAGACCAGCACACTGAGTATCGCCAGCACCGCAAAAAAGACGGCATTCAGATATGCCGAATACTGCATAACCGCTCCGATATCCACGTAAAGGACGTACGAATATGCGTCCTCATATTCATTGGCTTCGACACGTGTCAGTCGGAAAACAAAGCGGCTTCCGCCGGTTTTCAGGGTGTGAAATTCATCGGCAGCCGGGTTTTCCTTTTTGCAGTATTCCCTCAGCTGATATTCGGCTTTTGAAAGATGCTCCGGTTCGGCAAGCCCGCCGTCCACCTCAAGGTATCGGACGCTCGGCGTAAGAAAATGTTCCTCCCCCTCACTGTTAGATGTGTCGGAAAGCGGAATCATCTCTTTGCGTTCATCCTCCAGATGTATCACTCGCCGCGCCTCCGTGGTCAAATATTCCGGAATAAAAATGTTGACGGTGGCAAGCAGTACCGCAAAGACAAACAGCATCGTGCCCAGCACGGAAAGGGTGATATTTCTTCTTATATGCTTCATTTCGAGCCCCCGTCCGACCGCAGGCGATAGCCGTAGCCCCAGACCGTCTCAATCTGCACCTTGCTGTCTGCCGAGGAGAGCTTACTGCGTATGCGGCGCAGGGTTTCATCAGTCACTCTGGTTTCCACCTCGTCGTTGTAGCCCCAGATGTGAGTGAGCAGCTCGTCGCGCGAAAAGGCTTTACCCTCACCCCGCATAAGAAAAATGAGCATTTTCAGCTCGTTCGGGGAAAGCGCAAGAGGTTTTTCTCTGCAGAAAAGCTGCTTCTCATCACCGGAGAAACGCAGATCTCCGACGGTAATGTCCCTGTCCAGCGGGTCGCCCCCGCGCTCCATATCCACTCGCCGGAGAAGCGCTTTGACACGCATCAGAAGCACCGTCGGGCGAAACGGCTTGGTCAGATAATCGTCTCCGCCCTGAAGGATCCCGTTGACATAGTCGTATTCGGTATCCTTTGCCGTCAGCAAAATGATCGGAACATTATCCTTTTCCCGGATGCGGCGACAGCAGGTAAGTCCGTCGGTGCCCGGCATCATAATATCCAAAATAACAAGATCGGCGCGTTGTTTATAAAACACACCCAAAAGTGCGTCGCCTGTTTCAAACGCGCACACCTCATATCCGTCATTTTCAAGAAAGCGCTGAAGCGTTTCCCGTATGTTTTTTTCATCCTCTGCGATGTAGATCCGTTGTTTCATAGCGCCTCCCCAAATAGATACAGAGCCGTGCCGCTCGGACACGGCTCTGTGCGTGTGGTTTATCTGCCTTTTTCGCAGACCGCAAGGTCGTCTTCATCAAGTTCAAAGGGCATATCCGGCTCGATAGCCGCGATTTTTTCGTCATACTCGGCGTCGACGCGGTCCCAAAGCTCCGCATTACGGTCAAGAACCGAGTCGAGCTTTTCGTAGAGAGCGTCAATCTCGCCATAAAGCCGATCTGCGTTCTCATCCGTCATGCGATAGTAAAGCTCGTCAATCTGCGCTTCCAGCGATTCAATCTCGGCAAGGTCTGCAAGCAGTGCCGCTTTTTCCTTTTCGGTCAGTGAGCGCATGCTCTTGATGGATTCCGCATAGGATTCCTCCGCCGGGCAGGCGTCATCAAAATCCGCTTCGTTCAGTTCAAGCGTCATGTCCGGCTCGTTTGCCGCGATTTTCCCGTCATACTCATCGTTGACGCGTTCCCAAAGCGCCGCGTTTCTTTCGAGAACCGCCGGGAGCTTTTCATCAACGGCGTCGGGCTTGGTTGCCGGCTTGTCCGGCTTCGTCTCGTTCGCTGAAATCGCCGCCGCAGATACTGTAACTATGCTGAGTGCAAGCACAAGAGCGAAGATGATCGTAAAAATTGTTTTTCGGTTTTTCATAGCAAATGCTCCTTTGTTTTAATTTGCGGTTTTCCTTTCCGCAGCATAAGTATAGCAAAGAGGAGCATACTATTCACCGAAAAAACGCCTGAATTTTGTCACAAAGCTGTAAGAATCGAAGGCGGTACAGATATCATTTCCCATTCTCGCCGGCGATTGCGTTGTCTGCGCTTTTATATATACGGTTCTGTCAGCCGGCTTGCGGAAGTCCTCAATGTCCATTTCGCCGGTTTGGAGGTATTTTTTGATGTTCGGGCCAAGAGAAAGTGACTTGAAGCCTTCTTTCGGTGGCATCACCCGCATCATCTCATCCGGCGTATAGCCGCGGTTGCAAGGCATTCGTGTCGTACCGCAGCTCTATGCCTGCGGCGTGATATGTGTTGTTTGTCCTCGCCGTTCAGCAGCTGCTTTCTGCCCCGCATTGTGCAGCATTTTGCCCATTTTTCTCATCTCCCTGTTACATATTGTACCACTCTTTGCTGCGATTGTCAAGGGTGACTGCTATTTTGGAAATTGCTATAAATATAGCGCCCCAGTTGAACACCCTCGTCGCATTTGGATAAACCCTGCCATCGGTGGAACCCCCCCCGACGGTGAGACGAAAAATTACCTGTTTTTTTCTCCTGCGCACGTTTCTTTTCGGTTGTTTGCCCATTGACTTCCGGCAGGGCATTTGCTATAATAATATATTGTGCATCAGGGGAATCCTGCATTGCCGGCGTTCCCCTGCCAAAGGTGCCCTCAACATTATTACGGTCGTGTCCCGACCCGGAGGCTTTTTCTCATGGATGTGTTACATACTCTGCTGGCACTGTCCGTCGCACTGTTCGCCGGTCTGCTCATGTCAAGACTGACGAAAATCTGGAATCTGCCAGCCGTGACCGCCTACCTCGTAGCCGGTATCCTCATCGGTCCCTACTGTCTCGGGCAGCTGGGCGTTCCCGGACTGGGCTTTATCTCGTCGGAGGACGTCGGAAATTACGATATCATCTCGGACGTGGCGCTGGGCTTCATCGCCTTTACCATGGGCAATGAATTCCGCTTGTCCAGCCTGAAAAAGACCGGCAAGCAGGCAACCGTCATCGCGGTATTTCAAGCCGTCACGGCTACTCTGTTCGTGGATATCGCGCTGATCGGACTGCATTTTATCATTCCGGAGCAGCTGCCGCTGGCAGCCGCCATCACGCTGGGTGCGATCGCAACAGCCACCGCCCCCGCCGCCACGCTGATGGTTATCAAGCAGTACAAAGCGGAGGGTCCCGTCACCCGCGTCCTGCTCCCTGTCGTGGCACTGGATGACGTGGTAGGACTTATCGTGTTCGCCGTCTCCTTCGGCATTGCCAAAGCGCTGGAAAGCGGACACATCGACATGGTGTCGGTGCTGGTCAACCCGCTGGTGGAGGTTTTTGTCTCGCTGGTGCTGGGCGCTGTGCTTGGATTGCTCTTTACCTTCATCGAGCGTTTCTTCCACTCCCGCAGCAAGCGTATGAGTATCTCAGTCGGCTTCGTGTTCCTCGCCGTCGGACTTGCCATGCTGGAATGGAAAATCGGTGCGGTCACGGTCGGATTCTCCTCGCTTTTGGTCTGCATGGTGATGGGAACCGTATTCTGCAACCTGTGCGACTTCTCGGAGGAACTGATGGATCGCATGGATCGCTGGACAGGTCCTGTGATGGTGCTGTTCTTTGTAATCAGCGGTGCCGAGTTACAGCTTGAAGTGTTCTCCAAATGGCAGATTGTGCTGATCGGACTTGTGTTCATCCTCGTCCGCTCGCTGGGCAAGATCACCGGTGCCGGCGTTTCGTCCCGGTTCATGAAATGCGAGCCGACGGTGCAGAAGTATCTGGGCATCACGCTTCTGCCGCAGGCAGGCGTTTGCCTCGGAATGTCGCAGGTCGCTGTTTCTACCATGAGTGAATTGGGATTTGCAGAAGTCGGTCTGCTCATTCGCAACATCTCGCTGTTCGCCGTGCTGGTTTACGAACTTATCGGTCCTCTGCTGACAAAGATTGCACTGGACAAAGCAGGCGAAATCAAGGAAAAGCCAATCCCGCCCCGCAAGCTGGCAGCCATGCAGAAGAAGCAGAGCAAGTGATCTGCACGGAGGGCGGCAAGCCCGAAATATCCACCGATACGCAACGCCACCTGACCTACACGGTCAGGTGGCGTTGCGCGTTCGGTATGACAGTACGACAGAGACAGGCGGTCAGTTCGACTCACTCAAGCCCCGTGTCCGTCCTGCGTGCTGTTTCCGGTATTCCCGTCCTTTTGCCGGTTTTCCTGCATCATCTTCTCCAGTTGCGACTGCTTGGCAAGAATCGCGTTTACCTTATCGTAAAGATCCTCGATCATGATCTCGGTTTTGAGATTGACTTTATAGTCGTTCTCTGCCCTGCGGCGATCCTTCTCCTCCTGCCGGTTCTGGCTCATCATGATCAGCGGCGCCTGAATTGCCGCTACGCAGGAAAGCACCAGATTCAGCAAAATAAACGGGTATGGATCAAATGCCTTGGTGGCAAGCACGACATTCACGACCATCCACAGAAGCAATACGCCTGCAAACGAGAAAATGAAAGCCCAGCTTCCCGCAAATTTTGCGATCGTGTCCGCAGCCCGCTGCCCGAGCGTGTATTTTTCCTTTTCTTTTTCGGGGCTGACCGATATCTTACTGTCCGCCAAAAGGTTCAGAACCTCCTCATCCGTCATGTCGTGACGGATGTCCTCCAGTACCTCTTTCAACAATTTTCTGTTCTCTTTCATGATTGTCCCTCCCTATTCAATGCGCGTTTCGTCATCGTCCGCTTGCGGCAGTGCCCGCATAAAAAAATCCGGTCCTTCCTTCTGAAACAGCAAAAGTGCGGTTCCGAGCAACAATTCGGTATGTCTTGCCGGATCGTCAAGCGGGATCAGAAAATCATCCCGCATCCTCCCGATACGGTACAGAACTGTGTTCCGGTGGGTGAACAGTGCATCGCAGGTCTTTTTGAGCGATCGACTGTACACAAGATAGTAGTAGAGCGTTTCACAGTACTGCGTTTGCTTTTTCGTGTCATGCTCGGCAAGTACCCGCAGTGCCGGCGGAATCAGCTCGGCGCGGGATTCCATACTTTTCAGTAAGAGCGGTGTCCGTAATTGCGACACCGAGCAGACATTCCCCCCGTGGTAATTGCTTTTTACAATCATGTCCAGCGCATCGTGCGCCGCGCGGTAAAGCGGCGGGAGGGCAAACAGGTCATGGATCGGATCCGACACAATGACCTTCAGCCCGAATTCCTTCTCAAGGTCGGTGAATGTCTCCGCATCCCGCTCTTTATGCAGGAACAGGAACACATCCCCCTTATACAGAAAGGAATGTGAATCCGGGAAACGGTCTCCGATCTCCTGCTTCAGATGGCGTGTTCCGAGATACTGACTGTGGTAAGCTGTCAGATCTATCAGTGCGAACGCGAACGGATGAAAATCTGCAAGGTATGTACCTACGGTCTGAAGCCTGAAATAGGAGGCGGACGGAAATCCGCCGTCGAGCAGGTGCATCAGGATGTCTTCCGCCGTCTCAAACGGCTTGTCCTGGCGGCTGGTTTCGATGAAAAGCTGCTTTGCAAGGATCAGCTCAATCTGCCGCCAGATTTCCGCCGGGACATTCTCCAAGTGGCTGTCCGTATCCACGCAGACAAGGTGTCCGAGCCGGACGCCCGTACAGATCAGCGGTGCGAAGCGGCGCCGGAAAGAGCTTCCCTCCAACTTCACAAAATCTGCCTTTCCCTCTGAAAGCGCGGAACTGTTGCTGATTACGGCGCTTGCCTCATATGTGATTGCGCCTTGCGAGACGGCGTCGCGGAACAGCGGATCCGTAAACCCGATGGGGCAGAAATGCGCAACGACACGGAACGCATCATCGAGCAGAAGCAGGGGACACGCCAGATAAACGCCGATATCCGTTGCCAGCTGTTCCAGGTTGTCCTGCTCAAAAAATTCCGTAATCAAAGGGGACAGGTCGCCGGGTTGCCATTGCGGTTGAGACAAGGTTCCACCTTCTTTCCCAAACTATTGTGCCGGAAGCACAAGATGTCTTGCGTTTATTGTACCACAGAATCATTGCTTTTTCAAGAGAAAAGAGTATAATGATAGGCGTAAAAAGAAAAAAGGAAACGGAGTGGTTCCGATGGGTGCTTTGAACACGTAGCCCGATGAGGGGATTTGAAACATCATGCCTGCACGGATTGACTGCGGCATGGTGTCCGGAACGAAAACATTTCTGATATAGCAGGGAGGAATTTATTATGGTACCGAGCATTTTTGGTGAGAATATGTTGGATGATTTCTTTGATGGCGGCTTCTTTGGGGCGCACAATCCGCTTTACGGAAAGAACGCAAAGTATCTCATGAAGACTGATATTCGTGAGATGGATGACAGTTACGAGTTGGCTGTTGATCTGCCGGGCTTCAAGAAGGACGAGATCAACCTCGACATCAAGGATGGTTATCTGACTGTCAGCGCAGAAAAAGGTCTTGACAAGAAGGAAGAGGACAAGAAGGGGCGCGTTCTCCGTCAGGAGCGTTACGCCGGCGTTTGCTCGCGTAGCTTCTATGTCGGCAACGTGAAGCCCGAAGAGGTCAAGGCAAAATACGAGTCCGGCGTCCTGTCGGTCGTTCTGCCGAAGGTGGATCAGAAAAAGCTTGCTTCCGAAAGCAAGATTGCCATTGAATAATCCGCAAGGGTACGGCTCCGGCATCTGTGATGAGCAGGTGCCGGAGCCGCTCCTTTTTGGGGGAAAGCCACCGTTAGGCAGGTGGCTTTTTCTCTGTCCGGGAAACGCTGGTTAAACAACGCAAAAAAGGGTGTTCACAACGGAAATCCGTCGTGAACACCCTGCATGGAGCTGGTGGCCGGACTTGAACCGGCGACCTGCTGATTACGAATCAGCTGCTCTACCAACTGAGCCACACCAGCGTCGCGGCGACACCGCCGCAACGGGGTATATTATATCACATCCTGCGCCGTTTTGCAAGAGGTTTTTGAAAAATTTTTGAGAATTTCCGCGCCGTGACTGGTGGCTCAGCCGTGCCGCCAGGGTCTTAGCCGTGGCTGCGATATTGCCTTATGCCTTTTTCAGGTACTCGCACGCCGCCAGTGCCGCAACGGCACCATCTGCGGCAGCTGTGGTGACTTGCCTGATCTGCTTGCGGCGGCAGTCTCCCGCGACAAATACGCCCCGTTTATTTGCCGTGCAGTGCTCGTCCGCATCGACGTAGCCGCCCGCATCCAGCGGCACCGTTTCCGCAAAGATCTGATTCTGCGGCACAAGACCGATTGCTATGAACAGCCCGTCCAGCGCCAGTTCCTCAATCTGACCGTCATCCACCTTTCGGATACGGATGCCGGTCAGTTCCTCGCCGCCCAACAGCTCCGACACCACGCGCCCCGTCAGCACCGTGACATTTTCACGGGCGCGAAGCTGATCCTGCAATGCCGGTTCCCCTGTCAGGAAATCCAGATTCTGAACCACGTACACATGACTGGCAAGGTCAGACAGGAGCAAAGCCTCCTGCAGTGCCGAGTTGCCGCCTCCGATCACGGCAACCGTGCGCCCGGAGTAAAAGGCGCCATCGCAGACAGCACAGAAAGAAATGCCATTCCCGATAAAGGATTCTTCCCGATCCAGCCCCAGTCTGCGGTGCCGTGCGCCGGTCGCCAGAATGACCGTGCGTCCGGCAAAATCACCGCCGTCTGTATGTATCAGCCAGCCGCCTTCTGCCGGTTCCATGCCCAATACCTCTGCCGACTCCATCTCGGCACCCAGCGCCAACACCTGATCGACCAGCCGTTCTGCGAATTCATTGCCGGACAGAACGGGAAATCCGGGGATGTTTTCCACCTTCGGGGAGAATGTAATCTGCCCGCCGAAGGTAGCTTTCTCAAGAATCAGCACCGAGCGGTTTGCGCGGCGTGCATACAGCCCCGCCGTCAATCCGGCAGGTCCGCCTCCGACAATGGCAATGTCGTATACTTGCTTCACGTTATCCATCTGAACGCCCTTTCTTTGCTTTGTGCGGTGTTACCTTTAGAGGAGCCCTTTTTTAATACACATGTCGTACTGCTTTTTACGGCAGTTGTCAAGGGCAACGGTTGGCTTGCATTTCGGATCAAACCGTGCGAGTGCGACTGAACCCTTGGCGACACATCTGTTCTGTCAGGAATTGCACCGTATTGCCTTGATACAAAGTATACCATCTTTCCCGCCCGTTGTCAAGCAAAACTCCGCCGCCGAGTCATTTTCTCACCGTTCTTGACAAATTGCGCGCTCTGTAGTATAATAGGGACGCAGAGGCGGCGCGGGGATGTGCGTGCCGCCGGCAGTACACGCCGCAGAGGGGGACAGAGCATGGAACAGGATAAGAAAAACGCCAAGGTGGGACAGTCGTCCCCGCCATATGCGGATTCCCCCAACGTGACGGCCAACGGCGGCACCGCCGGCGGACGGCGGCATCGCGCCCGCAGGAAGGCGGACAAGCCCCGGCAGGAGCGGGAACTGATGCTCCGCTGTATGTACCATACGGTACCGGGGCGTGTTCTGCTCAAGATGCTGAGTGGGCGACGTTTCTCCGCCCTGTGCGGACGCTTCATGGATTCCTCCCTCTCCCGCCCGCTCATCCGTCGCTTTGTCCGGAAAAATCACATTGACCTCAACGAATATACGGCAACACGCTACCGCAGCTTCAATGATTGCTTCACCCGACGCATCCGTGCGGAGATGCGCCCCATTCCGCACAATCCCCGTGCCCTGATCGCCCCCTGTGACGGACGCCTGTCTGCCTACCGTATCAGTGACGGACTGGTCATGCCCATCAAGCAGAGCTGGTACTCGGTATCAGACCTGCTGGGCGGCGATCCCATCGCAGAAGCGTACCGGAACGGCGTATGCCTTGTGTTCCGCCTGTGTGTGGACAATTACCACCGCTATTGCTATATCGACAACGGCACCAAGGGACGTAACGTCTTCCTGCCCGGTCAGCTGCACACCGTCCGCCCCATCGCGCTCTCCCGCATCCCGGTCTTTATCCGGAACTGCCGCGAGTATACCGTCATGGACACGGCGGCGTTCGGTCCCGTGACACAGATTGAGGTCGGCGCCCTGCTGGTCGGCAAAATTCTGAACCACGATGCAGAAGCGCGGGTTCATCGCGGTGCCGAGAAGGGAATGTTTCTCTACGGGGGCTCGACCATTGTTCTGCTGTTGCGTGAGGGCGCCGCGGATCTGCCCGATGCGCTGTTTGAGAAAACCGCGCGTGGCGAGGAAACGCCCGTCCGCATGGGCGAAATACTCGGTTACGCGCATAAAAAATAAAAAACTCGAGGGGAAAACCTGTTTCATCAGGTTTTCCCCTCCCGTTTCGCCCTGGCGATACCGCCTTACTCTTCCCCGTATCCGTCCGGATTCATGGTCTGCCAGCGATTGGCATCCCGGCACATCTCATCCAGACCGTACTGTGCGTGCCAGCCCAGCACTTCACCCGCCAGCGTCGGATCGGCATAGCAGGCATCGACATCGCCGGGACGGCGCGCCTCAATCCTGTACGGCACGTGCCGTCCGGTAGCGGCTTCAAACGCCTTGACAACGTCCAGAACGGAGTAACCCACACCGGTGCCGATGTTGTACGTCTCCACCCCGGTGACGGTACGGGCACGATCCAGCGCCATGAGATGCGCCCGCGCCAAATCTACCACGTGGATATAGTCGCGGACACCGGTGCCGTCATGCGTCTTGTAGTCATCCCCGTAGACGTGCAAATACGGGCGCTTGCCCTCCGCCACCTGCGTGACGTAGGGGAACAGGTTGTTGGGAATCCCCTTCGGATCCTCGCCGATGAGCCCCGACGGATGCGCGCCGACCGGGTTGAAGTACCGCAGGAGAGAAATACTCCACGTGGAATCCGCCCGGTACAGATCGCGCAGAATGCGCTCAATCATCTTTTTGGTCTCGCCGTAGGGGTTGGTTGTTTCTCCCAACCGGTCGGTTTCCCGGATCGGGACGCGCTCCGGCGCGCCGTACACCGTTGCGGACGAGCTGAATACCAGTTTCCGCACACCGTGACGGCTCATGGAATCGCACAGGTTAAGTGTGGAAAGCAGGTTGTTCCGATAGTAGCGGAGCGGCTGACTCACAGACTCGCCCACCGCCTTGAGCCCGGCAAAATGAATGCAGCTTTCAATATCGGGGTGCTCGGCAAACAGCCGCTCGGTCGCGTCGGCGTCGGTCAGCTCCACCTCCACAAAAGCGGGGGTCTTCCCGGTAATCTGCCTGATGCGATCCAGTACGACCGGCTTGCTGTTGACAAAGTTATCCGCGATAACCAGGTCCTCTCCCCGTTCCAGAAACTCCACCGCTGTATGGGATCCGATGAACCCGGTTCCCCCTGTGATCAAAATGGACATACCAGCCTCTCCTATTCAATCAGCATTTCTTCAGAAAAACTCTCTCTGCATATGCGCGCCGGAACTTCAACCGTGCATTGCGCGGTGTTGCCTCAGTTCCGCAACCGCCTGACGCAGGATCACCTCATCCCGCTCCATCCCCATCAGCATCCGGATCTGGGTGCGGGTGCGAACCAGATTATGGTCGGCATACGCGGTGTGGTAGTAAACATCACCCTCCAGGTAATCCGTAAGGAAGCGGATCGCCTGCTCCAGCGTAATAATGTACGCCCCGTCCGGGAGCATTGCAATCTCCCGATCGGTCAGCGCCCCGGCGGTTCCCTCGACAAAGCCCTCCGCGTAGGCGCGGAACATATCTGCGCGGAAATCCACGCGTTCCGCATCCGGCTCGTCCTCCGCCGCCGTGCAGGCGCCCGTGCGGATGGAATCGCCGAAATCGTACAGAGAGGAGCCGGGCATGACGGTATCCAGATCTATCACGCAGACAAACGCCCCTGTCGTCTCATCCAGCAGGATATTCGACAGTTTTGTGTCGTTGTGCGTGACGCGGAGCGGGAGCCGTCCGGCGGCAAGGTCGTCCACGATGAGGGAACCGCGCTCCTGCCGCGCAGTCAGGAAAGCAATCTCCTCCGCCGCGCTCGCCGCGCGTCCGACCGGATCACGCGCAAGCGTATCCAGGAACGCCGCGTAGCGCTTTTTGGTATTGTGAAAATCCGGGATCGATTCGTGCAGGCAGGATGCGTCAAAATCCGACAGCTGGTGCTGGAAATTTCCGAACGCCCAACCTACCATGCGGAAGGTGTCCGGGCTGTCCATAGTCAGTCGGCAGACGGTATGCTCCACGAAATCGTAGGCGCGCCAAAAGCGCCCGTCCCTATCCACATAACGGTACGCCGCAATTCCTGTCGCGGTGCTGTCCGACGAGCGGACAACGTGCAGGCAACCGCGCTCCGCATCGCCGCCTGCGGCAAGCAGCCCGGCGCGGATATGCTCCGTAACGCGGACAATATTTTCCATGACCCCGTCCGGATCCCGGAAAATATCCGTATTGAGCACCTGAAGTATGTAGCGGCGACGCATTCCGTTTTCATCCGTTGTAATGATGAATGTATGGTTGATGTGTCCGTTGCCGCAGGGTTTTACGTCGCATACCGTGCCCCGGAAGGCAAACGCGGCGCAAGCCTCCCGCAGGACGGCATCCGTAATGGGCAGATCAGTCATGAGCGGTTCGCCTTTCAGTCAGCCCACAGATGCGCGGGGTACACGCCAGCCTCGGTCAGCGCCCGGAGCGATTCCTGCACCCACGGCTTATCCTCGGTATAGGTCACGCCGAACCACGACGAGTTGGTGGGGTACACGCGGACATCAATCATGCCAGCCTTCATCATCTTGTCCACAGAAGTGGGCAGCAGGCACTCCGCCTTGAGCGGGTTGGGCGTGTTCGGCAGATCCTGCATGAACTCCACGAACTCCTTCTTGAAGAAATCCACGGTGTCGTGGGACAGCCCCCAGCAGTTCATGGACACGACCGTCTCACCGGGCAGGAATACCCAGTTTCCGTTTTCGTCCTCGTATTCGGCGTTGTCGCCGTCCTTGCGGATCTTCAGCCGCTCAACGATAGAAGTCAACATCCCGTTCCCGTCCACACAGCAGACACCGCGGGAGGAGGTTCCCTTATCGGTCAGCGTATTCTTCACCTTGAAGCCGATCGCACAGCAGTGATCCTTATCGTTGCCCAGCTCGCCGCTCTCCATTTTGCGCAGGTGCGCCGCCAGCTTCATAAACGTATCCCTGCCATAGAAATCGTCCGCGTTGATTACGCCATAGGGACCCTTGATGACGTCCCGTGCCGCGCGCAGAGCGTGCGTGGTGCCCCACGGCTTGACACGTCCCTCCGGCAGCGTATACCCCTCCGGCAGGTCGTCCATGTCCTGATACACCAACGTGACCTTGATCTTTTTTGAAACGCGCGCGCCGATCGTTGCCATGAAATCCTGCTCCATCGCCCGCTTGATGATGAACACAACCTCATCAAAGCCCGCCTGCACGGCATCGTACACCGAATAGTCGATAATGAAATCGCCGTCCGCATTCATCGGATCCATCTGCTTCAGTCCACCGTAGCGGGAACCCATGCCCGCAGCCAGAACCACCAGTGTCATTGCGTATATCCTCCCCAAGTATGGAATGTATATGGAAATCCTCCCCATCCCCGGATAGGGGACGGCAGAGATGCCTCATCCGGATCGGCATACCTGTGCCGCCGGTATGCCGGCGCCCTCTCTGCGGAGCACCGGCATTTCAAGAACGTATTATACATCATTCGCCGGTGTTTTGCATCCCCCCGGCAGGATAATTTACAGTATATTAACATTGCCGCCCGCACGGCAGCTTCCCTGTGCAGTCAGCCGCTTTTTTGCGGATACAGCCGCGTGGCATACGCCAGGAACAGGCGACTCAGGCGACTGTCCAGATAGGACAATCCCTGCCTCTGGATGTCCGCAGGAATGCCGTAGTATGCCTCGGCAATAGCCCCGGCGATGCACGCCTGCGTGTCGGCGTCGCCGCCCAGCGAAACGGCATTGCGCACGGCATCCTCATACCCCGTAGACTCAAGAAAACAGACGATCGCCTGCGGGACACTGCCGGGACAGGTGGCGTCAAAGCGGTAGGAGGCGCGGATCCGATCCAGCCGGAACTCCATGGGATAATAGTAGGACGCGATGTGTCCGCGTATGCGCTTCTTATCATGCGTCGTGCGCGCGAGAAAGATTGCGGAAGCCACCGCCTGTGCGCCCCGGATGCCATCCGGATGGTCATGCGTAACCTCCGCGCTCCAGCGCGCCAGCTGTTCCGCCTCTGCGAGCGTCCGCGCACGCCAGCCGACCGGGGACACCCGCATGGCGGAGCCGTTGCCGTAGCTGTGATAGGCGGCGCCGTTTCCCTCATTCAGCCAGCGGATAAACCGCTTGCCGTACCCGGCGTCCGGGTACTCGCGTCCCAGCAGACGCATAAAGCGGATCAGGTCTTGCCTGTACCGCTCCTCGTCCGTACAGTCCGAAGCCGCCGTCACAAGTCCGACCGCTACCGTCATAACGGTGTCGTCCGTCGGGCGGCTTCCGGGAGAAAACAGCTCGAACTCCTTGCTCTTGATTGGATTGAACTCATACGTTGAACCGATAATATCGCCGATGATGGCGCCCAGCATACCTTCCCCCTCCGTTCCTGCCGTCCGCTGTGCGGACGATATTCCTCACAGAATGTGATTCTACGTAATTACGTAATAATTATATCACATTTTCTCCAAAAAGTCAAATCTTTTCTGAAGGGTATCGCCGAGAATACGCCGTTTTATCCGGTATTTCTCCGAAATATGTCGGGGCGGCAGTCAGTTGTCCATGTGAATCGTGGTATCGGGCTTTCCGTCGCGATCCGTATCCATGTAGATGGTGTCGATCTTCCCGTCTCCGGTCGTATCGGCATACACCGTGCCGCTCTTCTTACCGCCGGATGCCTGCTTACGGGTGCGATTATCCTTCGGCACGCGGACAATCCGGACGATGCCCACCACGCCGGTGACCAGCGAGAAGGCAATGACAGCCCAGCCAACGACCACAAGAAGAATATGCACGATGCGGGACGCGGCGTCAAACAGCAGCGGCAGAAACACCAGCAGAAGGACGCCCATTGCCATCCTCCACACCTCGCGGCGCAGCTGCTGTCCTTTGTCCGCCGCCATCAGCACGCGCAAAAGCGGGAACAGGATCAGGTAGGCACCGATGATGACAACCAGCACGGTGTTCTGAAACAGTACCAGCGCAAAGCCCAGCAGGATACCCAGCATCGCACTGATAAAATCCACCATTCCATCGGTGGTATTCAGATTGCCGATGCCGGAGATCACCCCCGGAACATTGCTGATTACGGTGAATACGCCGCAAATGACCAGCGTCCAGTGGATGATGGCGCTGACAGTCTCCGGCTTCAGGATGGCGGCAAGCACCAGTACCAATGCGCCCAGCAGGGCGCCCATCACGGTGCCGGTGACGCGGGCAATAATCATGTTTTTCTTCAGGTTCTGCATGGTTTTTCTCCTTGTCGATTATACAATTATAGATTATGATTGTAAATTCACAGTGCGGATATACGCGGCAACAGCCGGCGGCAGCATTTCCTCCGGCACCCGCCCCGCCGCCAGCTCCGCCCGTACCAGCGTGGAGCTGATACCCGCTAAGGTCGGATCAGTCGGCAGGTACAGCGTCTCAGCCCGGGGATTGTGCGCGCGGTTCCAAAGGGCGTGGCACTGCTCGTAGCGGTAGTCCTCCTCGTTGCGGATTCCCTTGATGATCCAGTCCGTCCCCAGCCTGTCCACCAGATCAATCAGCATCCCGCCGTCCGCGAGGATCTCAACGTTTTCCAGTCCCGTGCAGGCAAGCCGTACCATATGCACCCGCTCCTGTGCCGAAAACAGGTACTGTTTGACTGCCGCATCGGCAACATACCGGGTCATATCGTTATGCATGACCGCAACGTACACCCGGTCAAAGCGCGCCGCCGTGCGACGGATGATATCCTCGTGCCCGCGCGTGACAGGGTCAAAACTGCCGGGGATCAGTGCACTCCTCATGACTCATCTCCCCCGGCACCGGTGGCGGATGCCGCTGTCACGAGTGTGATGTACGCCTTGCCGTACTTCGCCTCGCGCAGGAGCGAGAAGTGACCGGACAGTGCCGTGCCCGTGCCGAAGCCCAGCGGATCCGGCTCACCGCTCTCACAGACAATCAGTCCGCCGGGTGCCAGCAGGCGGGCGCGCAGAATGTCCTCTACCGTCGCCGCTACGGCACGCATGGCATAGGGCGGGTCAAGAAAAATACAGTCGAACGCCTCATGCCCCCGGCGCGAGCGCAGGTAGGACGCCGCATCGGAGCACAGAATCGTACAACGGTCGGCAAGGCGGGTTTTGGCGGCGTTCTTTTCAATCACACGCACCGCCTCGCGGGACTGATCCACCAGCACCGCATGCGCGGCTCCGGCAGACAATGCTTCCAGCCCAAGCTGACCGCATCCGGCAAACAGATCCAGCACCCGCGCGCCGGAAAGATCCGCCCGCGCGCGCAGGATGGAGAAAACCGCCTCCTTGGCGCGCTCGGTCGTCGGGCGTGTCATCTCGCCCTCCAGCGTGTCCAGCCGCACACCGCGTGCGGAACCGGTTATGATTCGCATCATTTCTTTCATGTCCTTTCTATACTTGTTTCGGTCAGAGAACGCCAACTTGCGGACTTGGCGGGAGCCTTACGGGCGTTCCCCACCGACTCCGCCCGATGCGCGCTCCGCAAAATATGCCCGGATCCGTGCCGCATCGGCGCGGGAGATGCCGGGAACGGCAGACAGCGCGTCCTCGTCCGCCGCGCGGACGGCGGCAAGTCCGCCCAGCGCCGACAGAAGCCGTTTCGCCTTGGCATCCCCGATGCCGGGAATGCGGGTCAGACTGGAATGCGTCAGCGTCCGCCCCTTGGCGGCGCTCATGCGCGAAACCGTGAAGCGGTGTACTTCCTCCTGCAATTTATAGACAAGCACGAACACCTCGCGTTCGCGGGCAATGCTGATCTCCTCGTCCTCGGTACACAGCGCACGGGTTTTATGGAAATCATCCTTGACCATACCGAATACCGGAATGTCCAGTCCCCGCTCGCGCATCAGCCCGCGCACCACAGACACGTGTCCGCGTCCGCCGTCCAGCAGGATCAGATCCGGGCGATGCGAGAAGCTGCCGTCCGCATCGTCCAGATGTGCCAGCCGCCGTGACAGCGCCTCACGCATACTGGCATAGTCATCGGTACCGTCCACCGTGCGGATATTGAAGGACGCGTACTCGGATCGTGCCAGCCTGCCGTCCTCCAGCACCACCATGCCCGCCGTCAGATGCTCACTGCCGATGTTGGATATATCATACGCCTCAATGCGCTGAGGGTACCCGATGCCCAACAGCTCGCCCAGCCGTACCAGCGACTGCTCGTCCTGCTCGGCATCCCGGCGGAACTGCCGCACGCGCTCGGCGGCGTTGGACACCGCAAGCTCGCACAAAGCCCGTGCAGGACCGCGCTCCGGGGTGCGCACGGTCACGCGATGTCCCGCCTGCGCCGAAAGGTATGCCGACAGCGTCTCGCGCTCTGCGTCCTCCATCGGGAAGGACAGCAACACCGTGGCAGGAATATCGGTGCGCATCCGATACTGCTCGCAGATGAAGGTGCTGAGCGTCTCGGAATCCAGAATGCGCTCGGCACCGGACAGGCAGTCTTCCTTGTCCACGACGGCTCCGCCGCGGATATAGAACACCGATACGCAGGAGGTCACCTCATCCTCATAGAAGCCGAACACATCCTGCTCCGCGTCCGGCGCGGCAACCACCGTCTGTTTCTGACTCAGGCGATCCAATGCCGCGATCGTATCCCGACAGCGCGCTGCCGCCTCGTAACGCTCCGCCTCCGCATGGTCGTGCATCTGCTCGGCAAGCCGGCGCCGCGCCTCGGCTGTGTGTCCCCGGAGAATATCCGCCGCCAGACGGATGAGCGCGGCGTACTCCTCCGTACTCACCTGTCCGGTGCAGGGACCGACACAGCGCCCCATCTGATAGTACAGGCAGGGACGCTCCCGCCCGATGTCGCGCGGAAACCGGCGGGTGCAGGTCGGCAGGCGCAGCGTGCGGCGCAGTGTGTCCAGCACGGCGTACACCGTGGATACTCCGGAGTAGGGACCGAAATACCTGCCCCGATCGTTCTCCCGCCTGCGGGTCATGACGAGGCGCGGGTACGGCTCATCCGTGATCTTAATGTACGGGTAGGATTTTGCGTCCTTGAGCTTGATATTGTACTTGGGCGTGTGCTGTTTAATGAGCGTGTTTTCCAGCGTCAGCGCCTCAATCTCCGTCTCGCAAAGGAAGTAATCGAAGTCATGTACTCCTGCCACCATGCGCGCGGTCTTGATGTTCTTCTCGCCGTTCTGGAAATACTGCGACACCCGATTGTGCAGTTTGCGCGACTTCCCGACGTAAATAACTCGCCCGTCCCGATCCTTCATGATGTAAACGCCGGGAGTCAGCGGGAGTGAATTCGCCTTCTCCAGCAAGCGTTTCCGATCCTCTTCACGTATCGGCACGGGCATCTCCTCCTTTGCATGCAAAACAAAAACGGTGCGGGCTTTCCCATTCCCGCATGGGTACAGCACACACCGTTTTTCCGATCAGCCGGATCAACGCCATACGGGCGCACACCGGCACTTGCTTTTACGCCGATCCGCATCGGCTATGTATGAACTCCGTGCGGGCAGACCCCGCCGTCCGGCAAAGTCAGTTCTCGGAGAAGCCGGAGCCGACCAGCGACGCCAATCCTTCCAGCGCCGCGTCCTCATCCTGCCCGTCCGCATACAGCGTAACGGTCATGCCCTTGGCGATTCCCAGCGAAAGAACGCCGAGCAGACTCTTTGCATTGACCTTCCGGTCATCCTTCTCAACCCAGATGGACGACTTGTAGCAATTTGCCTTCTGAATAAAAAAGGTTGCGGGCCTTGCGTGCAAACCGCTCGCGTTGTTGATGAGAACCTCACGACTTTTCATACCAAACATCTCCTGTTGTTTTATGGTGCGGAGCGCCTCAGACGCTACCGGGAAAGTACCTTTTTACACTATGTAGTATACCAAAAAACGCCCGATAAATCAAGTGTCAATGTATAGGATTTTTATACTTCTTCCCGCCGCATTTTCATGAATTATCACAACGGTCCCAATCTGTGCCGACAGACCGCCGCGATGCGGGCAATCCGCCCCCGGAGATTACGTCCGGGGTTGGATCTCGGTGACTCGCATGGTGAACACCACCCGCTCTGTGCAGACCTTCAGCTCCGTACCCGGGGCGATGTACAGTCCCGCCGCCCCGATAAGCAGGCACCCATCCTTCAGCTCGCCGCCGGAGCAGAACATCAGTCCCTCCGCCGCCGTGCGCTCGGTAAAGTGCGGGGGAACAGTCTCCGCAACCGTTTCTTCCCCATCCTGCACCCGGTTCGGTCCGGCTGTCGCGGTCGCCCCGTCGCTGTCCCCTGCCGGGATGGCGGCAAACGCCACCTTCTGGGTGCCGTCCTTGTTTTCGTATACACCGATATTGCCCAGTCGCTCGCCCGTATCGTACAGGTACACATCGTCAAAGGCACGCACACTCTCCAGCGCCTCCCGATGGATATCCTCCACCGTAAACCGCACGGAATACATCGTGGTCTTGGTATCCTCCCCCCGCAGGCGATAGGCATACACCACCCGCCCTACAAAGGAAAGAATCGCCGCCACAAGCAGAATCAGAATCACGGTATCCATGACCGACCACGAGCTACGCCCTCCGCCGGTCGATTTATCCTTCCCGTTTTCCATGTCAGAAGTCTCCTCTCTCCTCAAGGTTGCGTGTCGGTAGCGGAGCTGTCCTCCGCATCCCACGCAGTATCGGCGGCGGTAGCGGTCTCCAATTCCGTCGCCTCACGCAGTGAAATGACCGTGCCCCGTGCCTCCAGCCCAGCCATGCGGAAACTGCGCTCGTCCCCGCACAGAAGGCGGGTATCGTTCATCCAATACCCCTTTCCTGCCCGGTAGCTGGCTGTCGCCTCAACCGTCAGGTACAGTGTGACCGTATCTGGATGTCCCGTCTCCGTAACCCGCAGGAGCCAGACATCGGTCACGGTTCCCAGCAGGTCGGCATCCTCCTGCTCCGAGTTATACACGTTTTTGCCGAGCAGCACCATGTCGCCGCTCCTGTCATAGGCGATCAGTTCCGGGTCAACGTCCTTCAGCTCCAGAGTCCAGACAACCGATGTCTTCTCCCAGACCGGCGCATATGTGTTCCGCAGGTAGCGGTACAGGTACAGGATGCCGACCACAGCCGCCGCCACCAGTACCAGAATGACCAGATCCGCCACCCACGCCCGACTGCGCCGCCGGCTCAGGGGATCCTGTCCTTCACGCCGTCCGCGGGGCGTGCCGTCCTCGCGGAGCCTGCGTCCCTGCAGGTCCCCGTCCAGCCCGGACGCTTTATCTCCGCCGGGAGGCGGCATATGTCTCAGTGAAGCCATGCTGAAACCTTCCCTTCCAACTTATTTCAAATCGTACACGCCTCAGGTATTCACCCAAAGGAAGCAATCCTCCTGCTCCGGTGTTTCGCCTCTCCGCTCCGCCGCCAGCACCTCCTGCTCCTCAGCGCAAACCGACGCCAGCGAGCTGCATATACCCATGACCAGAATCAGGCAGAAGAAGGGCTGCAGCGACATGCCAACGCTCCGGAGCACGCCCAGCAGCATAAAATTCAACACCGTGCAAAGCCCGGCAATGATGACCGTGCGATCCCAGCGATCCCGACAGCGCCGCAGGCAGGTGAAGCTCTTGCTGCAGAACAGCCACAGTGCCGCCAGTGCTACGGCAAGTCCCGGAATGCCCAACGTCGTCAGCAGATCCAGGTACAGACTGCTGGCGGATTCCGCCGTTGCCGCTCCCGGTTCGGCGTACTGCGGGTACACCGCCCGGAAAGCCACATCCCCCAGACCGACGCCGGTCGGATAGTCGGCTATCATACGGAACACGCCCGGCCAAAGGCGGATATGCCGCCCGGTTCCTGCCCGAACCGCACGTTCCAGCTGTGCAACAAGCTCCGACACGGGGTGGAAGTAGGTATACCACAATCCGCCCGTCAAAGCCAGCGGGAACAGCGAAAGCATCACGGTCAGCGACGTGTGTCCGTACAGGAGTGCGAACAGCAGACAGCCCAGCAATGCCGCACCGATCCCCAACAGCGAGTGTGTCTGCCAGATCAGCCAGCCGCAGAGCACAGCCAGTCCGATGCAGGGCACGGCAGTCAACAGACGGCGGCGGGAAAGCAGGAACACGAACAGCCACGGCAACGCCAACACAAGAAACTGTTCAAAGCTGGCAGACCAAAGTGCATTGAGAAATCCGGCGGCAGTGCGCATTCCGTCCGTCAGAACCGCACCCAGCCGATACTCATCCAGCCAGCCGGAGAATTCCGCCGGGAGCAGTCGGACGCAGGACAGCAGTACGATCAGCACCAGTGTCGCGCCGACGCCGCCCATGCACCGCCGCAACGCGGCACGGGAATTCATGAGATTGACTATCAGGAAATACTCCGAAAGGAAAGCCGCCATCAGCAGCCCCTGCCGCAATCCGGCGCCGGAAAAACGCACGCCGCACAGTCCTCCGCCTGCCAGCAGAATTCCGAACAGAAGCATGGCGGCATCCAGCCTGCCCAGCCGGAAGGAGCGGTGCATCAGAAGCAATTTGAAGCCATAGCCCACCCACGTCAAAAGAATCAGTGCTGCCAGCACGTGCAGGGCGCGCTCCCATATCCAGACGGCAGGCAACATGAGCGCCGACAGCGCGACCCCCGTCTCCGGGCGGGACAGCACCATGCAGAGAAGTCCGAGCGTCAGGAATCCGACCGGGATGATCATCGGATGTATCCAGACCGTCGCGGCGGCGGCACCGCCGCCAAGCGCAGCGGCAACGTAAAACAGCGCGATTGGCGTTTCGATACACGGATCGGCGACCCGATCCTCCGGCATACCGAGCAGCCGGCAGGTCAGCGCATACCCTACCCTGCCGCTTCCGACAGCGCCCGCGAGAGAGCGCCGCGTCAGGGAAAACGGCAGAGCTACCAGTGCCAGAATGCCGCTGAAAACAATGCCGCGCAAATCCAGCGACCGTCCGGCTATCAGGAACGGCCGCAGCAGGCGGATCAGACAGCATACAATCCCGTACAACAGGAAAAACAGCCCGTACAGTCGCGCAGGACAGTCGGCAAGCAGGTGAACCAGTCGGCGTGCGACAGCCAAAACCCGGCTCCCCTCCGCCGCCCGGACGACCCGACAGCGCCGGTCGGACATCGCGTGCATCCCACGCGCCCGCGTTTCGCCGGACAGCAAAGCCGTCGGTTCGCGGCGGTAGCCTGTCAGGCATCTGCCCAGCCAACTGCGCGACACAAGGCGGTACAGTCCCGCGCTCCAACAGTCAAAAACACCCAGCATCGAACGCCTGGAACCGGGTCTTTCAGCCATGTCGGATCCCTCCTTTCCTGTTTTTCAAAGCGGTTCTCCGGGTCAATTCTTTTCTGTCTCTGTTTCTGTCGCTGTCTCCGGCGGGAGCAGATCGGGGCGGCGCTCACGCGTCAGGGCAAGCGATTCAGCCTGCCGCCACGCATCGATCTTCGCATGGTCGCCCGACAGCAGCACCGGTGGGACGCGCATCCCGTGATACTCAACCGGGCGGGTATACTGCGGATACTCCAGCATCCCGGAGGAAATACTCTCATTTTCATAGCATTCTGCGGCGGACAGCACGCCCTCTGTCAGGCGCGCCACGCAGTCCACCAGCACGCAGGCGGGAATCTCTCCCCCCGTCAGCACAAAATCCCCCAGCGAGATCTCCTCGTCCACCAGTTCCTCAATGATGCGGTGATCCACCCCTTCATAGTGCCCGCAGAGCAGGATGAGGTTGTCATACCGGTCTGCCAGCTCTGCGGCGACAGATTGATTCAGCACGCGTCCGGCAGGCGAGAGGTAGACCACGTGCCGCCGCCCGTCAAAACCGGACGCCAGCTGATCCGCCAGCACGGCGCGGTAGCAGTTATAAATGGGAGGCGCCGCCAGCAGCATTCCTTTTCCGCCGCCGAAGGGCGTGTCGTCCACCCGGTGACGTCTGTCCTCCGAATAATCGCGGATATTGAACACCCGCACGGTGCAGGCGCCGCTTTTTTGCGCCCGCCCGATGATGCTCTCGCCCAGCACCCGCTCCACCAGATCCGGGAACAGTGTCATAATGTCAAACCGCACGGCTCAGCCCTCTCTTTCCGACTCGGCAGACGAATCAGCGGCGTCCCCGGCAACCTCGGCTTCCCCGTCAAACATCCCGTCGATCGGCGTCACGGTAACATGACTGCCCGGCACAACTTCCCGGACGAATGCCGCTACGGCAGGCACCAGCACGCGGCAGCGTCCTGTGTCCACGGAAAGGAGCGGGGACGCCGCGCCGGACAGTATCTCTGCCACCCGTCCGAGAACCTGCCCTTCCCTGCCGGGTCTGCCGTCCCGAACGGGCAGACCTTCTGCATCGGCAAGGAAGTATTGCCCTCTGCGAAGCGGCATATCCGCCCGGCGTGCATACAGAACCTCCCCCCGCAGGGCGGAGGCGGCATCCATATCCATCACGCCTTCCACTTCCAAGAGCAGGAATTGCCCCTTCATGACCGATGCGCGTCGGACGGTCAGCGGGAGCATGTCCGCGCCTCGCCGCAGGAACAGGTGCCCAAGGCGGCACAGATCCGCCGGGCTGTCCGCCCACGGCTCCACCTTGATGCCGCCCCGGCAGCCATGTGTATTGATTACGCGCCCGCACTCAAGGTACGGGGTCAGGGTTGCTTCTGCCATGTTCGGTATGCTGTCCTTTCGTTGATGCTTTCAGTCCGTGTTCTGCCTATACAGGAACAGTATACCACATCGGAAGGAAAATTTCAATGGGAAATCACGTTTTTTTCATGGAGGCTGCTTTTTCTTCTTCGGGACCGGCATTGATCCGGCAATTTCGGTGCCCTTTGGGAGAGACCGGCGTTCCCGGCTGCCCGCTCAAGCTGCCCCGTAAAGGCTGTCGAAGCCCCCTTGAAAAACGGGAAGAAATATGGTATAATGGGCGCATCGGCGGTACAGAATCTGCCGCCGGAGGAAAGGATGGGACGCACACATGAATATTACGGTATACCTCGGCGCGCTTGAGGGCAAGGATCCGGCACTGAAGCGAGCCGTCCGGGAATTGGGAACATGGATCGGAGAGAGCGGAAACGCACTGGTCTATGGCGGATCCCGAAGCGGTCTGATGGGGGAAATCGCGGAAAGCGTCCTGCAAGCCGGAGGCAAAGTTACAGGCGTAGAACCGCAGTTCTTCATAGAAGCGGAGCTGCAGCACGAGGGGCTGACCTCCCTGATCATCACCAAGGACATGAGCGAGCGAAAAGCCAAAATGATTGAGTTGGGAGACGCTTTCATTGCGTTTCCGGGCGGAACGGGCACGCTGGAGGAGATCGCGGAGGTGATGTCCATGGTGTCCCTGAAGCAGTTGGATGCCCCCTGCATTCTGTACAACCTGAACGGTTACTATAATGACCTGCAAGCGCTGTTGCGCCACATGATCGAATGGGGCTGTCCACCAAGGAGCGGCAGGAGGGGATCTGCTTCGCCGATGACCTTGCCGGAATTCAGGAGATACTCCGCCGGTTCGGATAAGGAACGACAAAGAGATCCGCACCACCCGAGCAACCCGCAGAGAGCGGAGTTTCATACAAAATGCACGAGTTCCTATTGACAGGCTCCCGCGTCTGTGCTATAATGTACGTGTTTCCGGCACAAAAGATCAGGCAGCCATCACATTTCACCCGGTCTGCCTGCCATGCCGGAGGAGGAGAAGCCGATGAAACACTTCCGATTCCGCACCTCTTGCATTTCCCTGCTGCTCGCTCTCGCCATGCTGGCAGCATCGCTCTGCGCCTGCGCCGTCCCCGGAGAACCAACCGCGTCGCAAACCGATCCGAGTAACACGGCGGTCACGTCCGCAGATGCCTCCGAAAACAACGCCGAGACAACGCCGTCGTGCTCCTTGCCCGAGCTTGACTACGGAGGCGATGAGATCGTCATTCTCAGCCGCTACCGCGAGGGCTGGACAGCCGGAGAGATTGCGGTGGAGTCTATTCTGCACGAGCCGGTCAATGACGCGGTCTACGAGCGCAACAAAATCGTGGAGGACCGTCTGAATATCAAGATCCGCAGTGTTGAAATCAACTGTGAGGGCGCGGTTGAGATCGTTGAAAAGATGATGACATCCGTCGGCGGAGGCTCCCATGAATACGACCTCGTTGCCGCCGCCTGCTATACCGTGGTGGACAACAGTCTGACCGGAAACCTGCGTGATCTGCGCAAATCGGCGTACCTTGACTTTGACAAGCCGTGGTGGTCGCAGGGCTTCAACGAATCAATCGAATACAAGGGAATGCAGTTTGCCGTAACGGGCGCCGCAGTGCTCTCCATGTACCGCTTTGCCTTCGCCACCCTGTTCAACAAGCGTCTCTTCACCGAGGCAAAGGTGGACTACCTGTATGACAATGTCCGGAACGGGACGTGGACGCTGGATTACCAGAACAGCATCGTGGAAACCTTCTACCGCGACAACGGAAACGGCTTACAGGACGAGACAGGCGATATCTACGGCTTTGTCTCCAATGACTACATCGGCGTTGACCCCTACTGGAGCGCCTGCAATGTGCGCATTCTGGAGCGCGACGAGAACGGGGACTACACGTTCGACAACTTCGACGCCCAAAAGCTGCAGAATGTTGCGGAAAAGATTCTGCAACTCTTCTACGGGCACGGGAACGCTTCCTACGACTACAAGCACTACGGCAATGACGCCGAGCAGGATGATATCCGAAATATGTTCGCTGCCGGGAACGCTGCCATGGCTACCCTGCGCATCATGGCGCTGGAATCGGCTGTCATGCGGGACATGAAGGATGAGTACGGCGTGGTGCCGATGCCCAAGTATGACGAAGCACAGAAGGACTACGGAACTCTGCTGCATGACCAGTTCACCGTGCTGAGCATTCCTAAAACCGCACTGGATGACCGGCGCGACAGGATCAGTGCCGTCGTGGAAGCGCTGTGCTATACCAGCTATAACATCGTAAGACCCGCCTACTACGACGTGGCTCTGCGCTCCAAGCTGGTCTCCGACCCCGACTCTGCCGAAATGCTGGATCTGCTGTTCAGCAAGGTATATATTGATGCCGGCGTTATATACACCGGTCCCCTGTCCGGCTTCCATGATCAGTTCCGCCAGCTCATGGGGCAGAAGAGCAACCGCGTCATGTCCACATACCAGAAGAAGGCAAGAAGCACCAGATCGGCACTGCAAAAGAATATCGTGCAAAAGCTCCAGAAGCTGTATGACTCCGGGAACGCCTGACACGGCGTCCGACCACGCATTCTACATTTGAAAAGGAATCGAAAACACATATGAAACTCATGGAAGACCGCATTTCCCAGGACGCCATCATTGAGGACGGAGAAATTCTGAAGGTCGGGAGCTTTCTCAACCAGCAGATCGATGTCCCCTTCATCAGCCGCTGTGCGGGGGAATTTCACCGTCTGTTCGGCGAGGAAGGCATCACCCGGATACTGACCATTGAAGCATCCGGCATCGGACTTGCCTGCCTGTGCGCCGTCCCCTTCGGGGTTCCGGTGGTGTTTGCCAAAAAGTCCCGCTCCAGCAATATCGCCGGGGAAGTTTACACGTCCCAAGTCTTTTCCTTCACGCACGGCACCGAGCACCGTATCATGATCCCCCGCCAGTTCCTCACGTCTGCGGATCGCGTTCTGCTCATCGATGATTTCCTTGCCAGCGGCGAGGCGTTGCGTGGGTTGGACGACCTGTGCCGCCAGGCGGGTGCCTGCGTTGTGGGAGCCGGTGTGTTCGTTGAAAAAGTGTACCAGGGTGGCGGAAATCGCCTCCGGGAGGCGGGTATGCGCATTGAATCGCTCGCCCGCATCACAGCCATGAGTCCCGAAGCCGGCGTGACCTTCGGGTAACCCGGATACAGTATCAGCCAACAGAAAAAAGCATATTGAAAAGGGGCTGCCGATCGTTCGGCAGCCCCTTTTGTCAGGGGAATGCTGATTCAGGGGCACCTCCAAGGTCTATCCATTCCCCCGTCCCCGGATGCGGCGGGCAACGAATACGGCAGCAATAATCAGCCACGCCCCACCCAGCACGGACAGCAGTGCAACCGATGTGCCCGGCAGGCGTCCCAGATCCGCCCGGACGCCCGTCATCGCACCGCTCTGGTTCAGCCGATACAGGGCGGTGACATCGGCTTTCAGCTTTTGCAGGAAGGCGTCATCCACCGTTTCGTTGGCGCGCCGGGCACGCGTAACCTCCTCGATCAGTTGTCCGGCCGCATTGCGCAGCGATGTCGAGCCGTTGAATACGGGCGTGACAAACGTGTCGTCTGTATGGGCAAGCAGCATATTGGTCGCGTCGATCTTGACCCGATAGTGCGCGTCCGTGTCCTCACCGCTGCGGGACAGGTAGTCGCGGTAGGAATCCGACGTCTGCGCGCTTGTTGTGACCGGAACGTACCCCTCGGTTTCGGCATAGTCGGTCTGAATACCGTCGGTCAGCAGGTACTGCAGGAACAGCCATGCCGCCAGCACTTCCTGCGGATCCTGCTTGTTGAAGAGGCAGACAGACGGTCCCTGCGAAATCATGGCAGGGTGCTCCGGATCCACCTGCGGAACCGGGTAAACGGCGGTTTCAAAGCGTACCACGGCATCGGCGCTGATATCCGACAGCGGTGCATCGGTACCCATCCAGGTCGCCCCCGCCGTGGAGTCAACAGCGAACAGGCACTGCCCCCGGTTGAGGAAATTCGCCGGATAGCTGGATATTTTGAAGGTCGAGAACGCCCGCGTCCCGGCGTGCTCCGCCACGGTGTACAGAAGCTGTTTTGTTGTGTCGTTGAACAGACCGATCTCCCCGGCGGACGTGGAGTACTCCGCGCCAGCCTGCTTCAGGTACTGGATCATCATATTGTCGGTGGATTTGTAAATGAAGGGAATCAGCACATTCTGCCCGTTCACCCGGAAGGTTCCGTCCGGGTTCTTTTCCGTCGCCGCCTCGGAAACCTCCCAGATAAAGTCCCAAGTCAGCACATCGGGCAAAGTGTAGCCCAGCTTTTCCACCAAGTCCCGGTTGACATAGCATGCCTCGGTGGATCGCATGAAGGGCATCGCCCACTGCTCTCCGCCCAGCTCGCATTCGGCGCGGAACTTTTCCACAAGCTCATCCGCGCGGGGCGCGTCAAACCGCACGCCGGATCCGCCAAGACCGTACACCGGGTGCGCCATCAGACCGAACAGCGGCACCACGGTGTTCTCCCCGGTCATGTAGGTTGCAATGTGATCCGGGTAAGATATGCAGATATGCGGCGTGGTTCCGGTGGGGATATTGGTAATGACATCGTTGTATATCTGCCCGTAATCGGTGTACAGGCTCAGTTTGACGTGGATATTGGGATACAGTGCCTCAAATTCCGAAACAGCGCGCTTGTAGATGTTCGCCTGCCGGATGTTGGTGTCGTTCTTCGCCCAGAACACGATCTCGTATTCACGCGCCTCGTCAAAGCTCTCCGGAACCGAAAAGGACGCCCGCTCCTGCCGTCCGTGGCAACCGCTCAGTGCGGCGGACACGGGGACAGTCAGCAGAACCAGTGCAAGGCACAGGGAAAGCATCCGCCCTGCCGGATAAATCCCGCGCATTCTCATCCCTTGGTGCCCCCTCTCGAAACGCCTTCCATGATGCGCCGCCGGAAAACCAGGAACAGCACGATCAGCGGCACCGACACGACCACAACGGTCGCCATCATGGCAGGGATATTCTCCCGTCCGAACCCATTCTCGCGTATCTCCTGAATGCCGTTGGACACAAGGAAGTAATTCCGGTCATCCGTTATCAGGCGCGGCCAGACATAGGCGTTCCAACACTCGATAACCTTGAGAATCACTACCGTGACAACGGTCGGACGGCAGACCGGAATCAGAACCCGGAACAGGTACTTGATATCCGACGTGCCGTCGATCTTCGCCGCGCGGTACAGCTCATCCGGCACCTGCTCGAAATTCTCCTTGAGCAGGTATATGTAGAATATGGATGTGACCGACGGCAGGATCAGTCCGAGGAATGTGTTGCGCAGTCCCAGCTCCGTGACCGTCACGAAGTTGGTGATAATGACCAGCTCGCTGGGAATCATCATCAGCGACAGGAATGCCGCAAACAGGATGTTCCGCCCCCGGAATTCCAGTCGTGCAAAAGCAAACGCCGAGAACACGATGACAATCAGCATCAGCGCAGTGGTCGCCAATGTAAAGATCAACGTGTTCAGAAAATACCGTGCAAGCGGCACCGCCGTAAAGGCTTCCCGATAATTCTCCAGGGACGGGTGCAGTGTAAAAAATTTCGGGATGCTCTCGGAGGAGTAGGCGCTGTAACTCTTGAGCGAAGTCAGCACCATCCAGTAAAAAGGAAACAGCACGACCACACCCCAGACACCCAGCAGGGCGTAGGTAACAATCATGCGGATGCGCTGGCGCCGCACCGTACGGCGGTGCGCCGATGCCAATCGGTTTTCGGGCACCGACACCCCTTGCTTACCGTTCCTGCTCATGCGCTTCTCCCTCCCATGCGAACCCGGCTCCGGCTGACCATCAGGTTGATGACCGTCACGGTCAGCACGATGGCGAACAGAATCAGCGCCGCCGCCGCCGCATAGGACGGATAGCCGCCGCTGTCGCCGTACAGCATATCGTAAATATAGCCCACAATGGTGTTCATCCCGGCAGCGTTGAGATCTGTGCCGAACAGCGCCACGGCGTCCGAATATGCCTTAAAGGCGCCGATAAATCCGGTAATGACAAGGTAAAAGATCATGGGCGAGATCATCGGCAGCGTGATGCGGAAAAACATCCGCCACCTGCCCGTGCCGTCCACGCGGGCGGCGTTATAGTAGTTCTGATCGACCGATGCCAAGGCGCTCGTCAGGATCAGCACCTTGAACGGCATAACGACCCAGACGGTATACAGGCACATGACCAGCATCTTTGCCCAGTACGGACCGTCGATGAAATCCACCGACTTCCCGCCGAACGCCGTGATGAGCAGGTTCACCAGTCCGTCCGAATAGGCTGTTTTCTTGAACAGCACCATAAAGACCAGCCCCACCGCCAGCGTATTGGTCACGTAGGGCAGGAAGTACACGGTCTGAAACAGACTGCGCAGACGTCTTATAGAGGACAGCCCCAGCGATATGAGCAGCGCCAGCGCCGTGGAAACCGGCACCGTGATGATGACCAGGATAAAGGTATTCTTTACGGCCTGCAGGAAATACGGATCGTGCAGAACATAGGCATAGTTATACCATCCCACGCCCAGCATGGTCTGCGAGGCGGAGTTATAGCCCTCTTCAAAGGAATAGATCAGCACGTCCACCAGCGGGTAAACCATAAATACGCCGAGAAAAGCAAGCGTGGGCAGAAGATATAGCCACGCCTTTGCCTGCCGCAGTCCGGATGATCCGTGCGTTTTACGTTTCATCGGTATACCGTCTCCTTTCCGCATCCGAGCCTTTCACGAAGTAATGCCTTGCCAACGCACGGGACAGCCCGTCCAGCCCGGGGAAGATCATGCGCTCGCTGACATTGAACTGATCCAGCAGGTCGCGCACGTCCCAGCGGATTTCTTTCCGGATGACATACCGGACGGTATGCTCGGTATGCTCCTCCAGATACCGCTCAATATCCGTGATGCCTGCCGGAATCACGGAAAAGAAGGAATACTGATTCACGATGCGCTGATCAATGGACGGCGGCTCCAGATTGACAAAGGCATCGCCGCCCATATCCGCATCGTACTGCTCTATGCTGTCCGCCACGGCAGACAGCGTGTCCAGCGAAAAGATGAAGGTCTTGTCCCGCTCCAGTATCCGGGCGTACTTGTCCGGCAGGTATCGGTTCACGTCCTTCATGTTGAAGCGCCAAACCACACTGTCCCGCTTGTCCAGCTTGTCGAAATTGCTCTCGGAGTTGGCAAAATGCAGAGCTATCAGCGGGGAGCGCGTCCAGTCCATCAGCCGCGTAGGAAGCCCGTAGTGCTGCCCCACCACCATCTGCTTCCAGACAGACGAGGACAGCGTGGGATCATCCATACTGGCATACTTGGTAAACGCCCGCAGCATCGCCGGCTCCAGCTCCCGGTGGAGCTCCTTGCAGTTCATGCGCAGACTGGTCGTCAGGCGGAATCGGACATCGGGCAGCCCGCGGAAAAAGTATGCGCTCCGCAGCCGCCCGATGTCCTCATTGTATGCCTGATCCGAGATCAACCGCATGATGCCGTCAATGCTGTCTATCACGACGGTCTCGATCATGGCTCACCCGTTCTTTCTCAGCGGATGTTGCCGTAGCCGATCAGCGTCTCCAGCAGGCACTGCGCATAGACGCGCGAGAAGAAATCGTTCGGGTGATTGATGTTGTTGCCGGAATAATCCCGGAAGCTCTTGTGCTCCAGCACTGCCTTGCTGACCGAGGTCATGCACGCCACGGCGCAGGAAGCGTTCCGCGCACGCATATCCTCCGCAAGGGACTGAAGGCTCTTCTGCTGCTTTTCCTGATTGCCGTACCAGCCGTTGGTCGCGTCCGGGTTGGGCACCATGGTGGACACGATCAGCAATCCGGCTGCGGGCGACTGCTCCAGCACCCTGTTTAAGATCTTCTTCTGCGTTGCCGCGATCGTGCGGGGAGCGCCGCCCGCATCATTCATGCCGAACGCAAGCACAAACAGGTCACAGCCGTACTGCTCGATGAACGGCTTGACATGGCTGTCGTAGTTATCCAGCCCCTGCTGCGTATTCCAGCCGCCGATGGCAGGATTGATATAGGTAATGGTCCCGCGGGCATTCTCCACCGTGTAATCCTGATTGGGGATGCGGCTGGTGCCGTTCAGCCCGGTCTGGACGTAGTGAACGTTGTACCCGAACAGATCTGCCAGTGCCTGCGTCAGCAACAGCGGGTAGCTGTACTGCTGCGGCGCATAGTTGTAGACAAAGCTGGCGCTGGCGCCGTTGGTGATACTGTCACCGTAGAAAATGAACGTCACATCCTCACCGCGGTTGAGTTTATCGACAAGTCCGGCAAACTGCCCGATCTCGCAGGTCTGACGGTAGCCCTCCCAGCTGTCCGAATGCGTATAGGTAACGTTGACCTGCCAATCGGTCATGGCGCGCCCCTCACCCCAGTGGGTGTATACATTTTTCCCGTTGTACTTGGTCATCAGAAGCGAGGTGGAATCGGCGCCGTAGTACTTCGCCGACGTAATAGTCGGCAGTGCGCCGCCCTCCAGCGCCACGATTTTCCCGTCCTGCAGGGCATAATCCACGCCCTCGGTGTACTTTCTCTTGCCGTCGTAGCCCGTCACGGACAGAATGCAGTCCGCCCGGTACAGAAGGCTCTTTGCCTCACCTGCATCCAGGAACATAACGGTCTCGTTGCGGACCTCATCCCCGCTCCACAGCGATGTCATCAGCGGGTTCAGTGCATCGGCTTTGATATTCAATTTAATTCCCTCCGTTTCGGTCTCGGTTTCTGTTTCGGTATCGGTTTCTGTTGTCATATCGGTCTCGGTGTCCGTTCCGGGAGCGGTAACAGGCTCCGTCTCCGGCTCGGTATCGGTAGCAAAAGCGCTCCCCTGCGGCTCCGTGGAGGTTCCCGTTCCGGTGGCGGAAGAAGTCTCGGTCTGACCGTCCTGACAGGACACCAGCACACCGGTCAGGCAAGCCGCCAGTAAGAATACGGCACACAGTACGAACAGATGCAGTTTTTTCATGATTGTTATTCTCCTTTTCCCCGGCAGTGTGCCGGACATATGCATATGGGCAAATCAGCCCGCACAGTCATGCAATTATTGTCCCGTGGAGCCGAATCCGCCGGCACCCCGGTCTGTTTCATCCAGCGAATCCGCCTCGACCACCGTCGGTGTCAGAACCGGGAGCAGCACCAGCTGTGCCACCCGGTCGCCGGGATTTATCACGCGCGGCTCGCTCGCCTGATTGTAAAGGTAAATCAGCCACTCGCCGCGGTAGTCGGAGTCAATGACGCCGACCTTGTTGGCAGGTGCCAGCCCCTGCCGGCAGGCAAGCCCGCTCCGGGCAAAGACCAGCCCCACATATCCGCACGGGATTGCGGCGGCAAGCCCCGTCCGGATACAGGCAGTCGCGCCGGGCGCAATGACAATCGGCTCCCCGGAAGGCAGTGCGTACAGATCGGCGCCGGCTGAGCCGGGCGTGGCGTAGGTCGGCAGAATCGCCGCAGGATCAAGCCGCTTGAATTTCACAGGTTCCATACTGCCCCCTCACTCCGTGACCGTCACGGTATAACTGCCGGAACCGTATACCTCACTGCGTCCGCCCGCGCGGAAGCGGCAGGTCGTATTGACCGGTACGCGGAAGCTGTACACTGTTTCCCTGCCCCGGCGCACAAAGGACACTGCCACCGTGCCGTAGGGCGTTTCGTAAGTGACGTCCGCAGACGGAATGCCGTCAAAATGATCGGGGCGGATTTCAAACTCGCCGAAACCGGGCGTCAGCGGACGGATACCCGCCACGCAACGGTACAGGAAGTAGGCAAAGCCTGCGTGCATGGGGTGGTTAAGCGAAGCGGTTCCCCTCTCGCGCGGACGTCCCACGCACTCGGTCTCCAGACATTCAAACAGGGAGGTCGCGCCACCGTCCATCATGGTACCGAAGCTGACATGGTCACGGTTGAACAGGATCCGCAGAGCAAGATCGCCGTAGCCTTCATCGCACAGCGCCGGGATCAGGTACTTGTTGCCGTAAATGCCCGTGCTCATGGCACAGTCATCTGCCTTGACAAGCTCCACCAGCGCACGCACGAGTGCCTCGCGCTCGCCTGCCGGGTACAGCCCGGTCTCCAGCGCCACGCCGCAACTGCCCCACGTACTGTACCGATGCTCGCGCGGAAGCCAGAAAGTGCGGATGCAGGCGTCCTTGATATTCGCCGCCAGCCGGTCAAAGTGCTCCTTGCCATCCAGCCCCAGCTCGGCGGCAAGCTCGCTCATGCGACAGCATATCTCGTAAAACATCTGCGTGGAGGATTCCGGCACCGGGATGCGCCGGTCGCTCTTCAGCCCGACCGGCGGGCACCAGTCCCCCAGTCCGCGCGTAATGATGAAATCCTTGGCATCCGCCGCCTCATGCTCCACCCAGCGGCACATCATATCCCAGTTGTCATCCACCACGGCACGGTCGCCGTAATAGCGGTACATCCAGTACGGAATCAGCACCTGCGCACAGCCCCAGAGCGGAGTCGCCTCACCGCAACCGCGCATACCGGGTGCAATCATCTGCCAGACACCGTACATCTCGACCTCCGTGCGGATGTCATGCAGGTACTTCTCATAGGACGCCTGCATCCGGTAATTCATCATGCCGGTGTTGCACACCACCTGTGCGTCGCCCAGCCAGCCGCACTTCTCCCGCCCGGGGCAATCCTCCGGGAAGCCGTGGTAGTTGGAGCGGAAGGTGGACATCATGATGCCCTGCAACCTGTTGATATCCTCATTGGCGCATCGGAAGCTGCCTGCCTGCTCCAGATCCGTGGACATGACCAGCCCGACTGCAATGTCGGTATCCGGATCCTTGCCGTACTGGCGCAGGTCAAAATAGCCGGTAATCTCCACATAGCGGTAGGCGTGATAGGTAAAGCGCGGGCGGTAAACCTCGCCCTCCGCGTCACCACGCGCAATGTACACATCCTGCTGGATGCACTGCGTGGCAAACGCCCCGGTGGAGCGGAAATCCAGACTGCCGTCCGGGTTGACTGTCTCTGCAAACCGGAATACATACTGCGCACCGCGCGAGGAGGGACGCAGGTGGAACTCGGCTATGCCCGCCGTGTTCTCGCCCATGTCGATGATCCACGCGCCGTCCTCCTTGCCGCTGACCTGCCTGACCGACTGCGCGGGCAATGTCCGGATCACGCGCACCGGAGGCATGAGGCACAGCTTCAGTGCGCCCTTCGGCACAGGGTCTGCCTCCACCGGCGACCAGCCTTCCTCCTCTCCGTCGGGATCTGCGAAATCCGGCGTTTCCAGCCGGGCGTCATAGGTCTCGCCGCCGTAAAGGTTATTCAGCACGATGGGGCTGCACTTACTGAACCACCCCTCGGTGCCGGTAGCAACAGTCTGAGTCTGCCCATCCTCATAGACAATCTCCAGCTGGGCGCACAGGCACGGGTCACCGTACCGGAAGCCGCCGACCGCCCACACGCGACTCTGGGCATACCAGCCCTCGCCGAGCAGTGCCGCCAGCGCGCACCGACCGCCACCGGCGGGCAGGAAGCGGCTTACGTCGTAGATGCGGTACAGCACCTCGCGGTTGTAATTGGTCATGGGCGGGTCTATCATATCCTCGGATATCTTCTGCCCGTTGATGTAATACTCCCCGCACCCCAGTCCGCTGACATACAGCCGTGCCGTGCGCACAGGCGCGGCACGAAGGTCAAACTTTGTGCGCAAATAGGGCGCCCAACCCACAATGGGGCGGCGCACGCGGATCCAGACGGCACTCCAGTCACCGGGGTTCAGCGCAGTGGCAAAGGCGTGCGACAGCTCCGCCGTCTCGCCGACGGAATCGGTCACGGTGACGGTCAGGCGGAAGTCGGTGCGGGGCGGCAATGTCAGCGGCAGAGGGACAGCAACCGACTGCGCATCCTCCAGCACGCCGGAATCCCATACCGTGCGCACACCGGATTCCAGCCGGATCCGCCGGGTCGCCTGACGCACATCGCGCCGGTCGGACTCCAACACCCACGAGACGCGCAATCCCTCGCAGGGCAGGAACGCCGGGCACCTAACACCGTTTACGGACAGCTCACTGATTTTCAGCATAGACAGGTCATCCTCCTTGCATCAATAGCCAAACAGGAACAGCAAAAAGCAATCCGACACATTTTGTCGTAACTGTCCCTATTATACCAAAGTAAGCAGGGAACGTCAAGACGGTTTTGAAATATTCAGCAAAATTGTGGCAACACGATGGAATCCGCATGACTGCGGGGAGTTCATCCCGCAGATTTTTCCGCAACTTTAACATTTTGGCAACGGATATGTTCAGGAAAAGACTTTACAACAGTCTCCCCACGTGGTATAATAGTAGAAATAGTTTATTCCCGAGAGGAGATCTGCGGCTTTATGTTACCTGACGCGTTGTTTTGGAAAGTGCATATGTACGGCATCATGGTCGCGCTGGGCGTCCTGGCGGCGTTCGGCGTCCTGTACCTGTACAGCAAGAAAATGAAGATTGACCTGTCCTTCACCGATTTCCTGTTCTATGACGGCATCGTTTCGGTGTTGCTGGGCTTCGGCTGCGCGGCGCTGTTTCAGGGAGTCTATAACTACATCGAGAACCCGGCGGCAGGCTTCAGCCTCAAGGGCGGCATCACCTTCCTCGGTGGGATGCTGGGAGGCGCCGCCGTGTTCATTGGCGTCTACCTCCTTCTGCGTCGCCGTCTCAAGGGGCGGCTGGTCAGCACGGAGTATGGCTTCCCGGCACTCTCGGTGCTTCCCTGCTGCGTTCTGATCGGGCACAGTCTGGGGCGTGTCGGCTGTTTCTTCGCCGGTTGTTGCTACGGCAAGCCGACCGACAGCTGGCTGGGCGTCAAATTCCCGCGGCTGCCCGAGCCGGTATACCCGACTCAGCTCTATGAGGCGGCGTTCCTGCTCATCCTGTTCGCCGTCTGCTCGTATCTGCTACTCAAGAAGCAGTTCCGTCACAACATGACCGTATACCTTATCGGCTACGGCATTTTCCGCTTCCTCATTGAATTCATCCGCGGTGACGACCGGGGCAAGCTGTTCGGACTTCTCTCCCCCTCCCAGTTCTGGTCGCTGGGCATGGTGATTCTGGGCGTCCTTCTGTACTTCGGCATGGAGCGCGTCTGGCGGCGCGAGGCAGCCGCAGCAGGCACGGAGGAAAAAGCGGCAGAATCTTCTGCTCCCATGCAGGACGGTGCCGTGTCGGCGGACACGGACGGGCAGGAGGACAGCCGTGATTGACTGCCCGCTTGCAAGCGTTATCCTGCCCGCATACAACGCCGCCCCTTACCTGCCCCGCTGTCTGGACAGCCTGCTGGCGCAGACAGCGGACAGCTTCGAGCTGATCGTAATTGACGACGGTTCAACGGACGGGACGGGGGATATTTGTGATGCGTGGGCGGCACGCGACGCCCGCATCCGCGTGATCCATACAGAGAACCGGGGCGTTTCCGCCGCCCGAAACCGGGGACTTGCCGAAGCGACCGGAGAGTTTATCCTGTTCTGCGATGCGGACGACACGGTCGCACCGGACTGGATCCGTAAGCTGTGCGACCGGGGAGCATCCGATTCGGCGGACATGGCGGTGTGCGGCGTGACGTTGCGTTACCCTACCCCGACCCTGCCGCGCGATGTGCCGACCGACTGGAGCGGCATTGAGGGCGGGGCTATGCCTCTGTCCGCCGTCTGGCGATTGCAGGAGCGCGGACTGATGCTGACGCCCTGCAACAAGAGCTTCCGCCGCGCCGTTCTGGAAGCGCACGGATTGCGCTTTGACGAGTCGCTTGCCTACTGTGAGGACGAGCAGTTCATACTGCACTACCTGTTGCACGCAGAGCATGGGTTCCGCGTTGTGCGCGAGGATCTCTACACATATGAAAAAGAGCACGCCGGCAGTCTGACCCGCCGGTATGTGCCTGGGCTGTGGGATACGATTGAGGCGTCACGCCGCCTGCGCGAGCAGGTATTCGCCCACGTACACCTGGACACGGACTCGATCCGGACGTCCTACTGCTCCTTCCTCAACTGGCGCGTTCAGCAGGCTCTCTCCAACCTGTCCGCTCCGGACTGTCCGCTGTCGCATCGGGAGCGGGCAGCCGAAATGCGGCGTATCCTGCGCAGTGACACCTGCCGGGAGGCGTTTCGTGACGGGCAGTTCGGCGATACGCCGGGATGGTATATCCGGGTGCTGAAAACCCGTTCGGCAGTGCTTCTGCGCGCGGTAAACCGCCTGCGCCGGCTCAGGAACGGGGGCGTCGCGGAATGAACAGTCTGAAAGCCAAGAAGGGACTCGGCAACATTGTAACAGGGCTGTTCAATCAGCTGGTGACCATCGCGCTCGGCATCCTCATCCCCCGGCTGATCCTGACCAGCCTCGGCTCCGAGGCAAACGGGTTGCTGTCCTCGGTCAATCAGGTGCTTGCTTACCTTGCCCTGCTGGAAGCGGGCATCGGAACGGCGTCCATGCAGGCGCTGTACGGACCGGTTGCCACGGGGGATCGCAACGCCGTCAACCGCATCATGGCGGCGACACACCATTTCTACCGTCGGACGGGGTTTTTCTACCTGCTTGCGGTACTGGTGTGCGCCGCCGTCTTTCCTCTGACCGTCCGTGCGGAGGGGATTGCTCCGTGGCAGATTGCCCTGGTCGTTCTGTTCAGCGGGCTTCCGGGTGCCGTCAACTACCTGTTCCAGGGCAAGCTGCGCCTGCTTTTGCTGGCGGACGGCAAGAAATACGTTCTGACCAACCTCGGCACGGTCACGTTTGTCGTCACCAGTCTCTCCAAGATTCTTCTCCTGCATCTGGGCTTCGGAGTGGTCGAGCTGCAAGCCATGTACTGCGCCGTCAACCTGTTGCAGATCGGCTTTGTGTGCCTGTATATGTACCGCCACTACCGCTGGCTGGACGCCAAGGCACAGCCGGACTATGCCGCCATATCCCAAAGCCGGAACGTGGTCATTCATGAAGTCTCCACGCTGATATTCAACAACACCGATACGCTGATCCTGACCTGGTTCTGCGGGCTGGCTTCGGTCAGCGTGTACACCATGTACGCCATGCTGTTCGGTATGGTCACAACACTGATCGGCAATTTCAGCAGCGCCAACTTCATCCTGGGGCAAACCTACCACACCGACTTTCCCCGCTTCGTAAAGCTGTTGGATGTGTACGAGATATTCAACATGACCCTGACGTTCTGGCTGTTCACCGTGGCAGGGCTGTTCATTACCCCCTTCCTGCGGCTCTACACCGCCGATGTTACCGACATCCGGTACGTGGACAACTACCTCCCCTACCTGTTCATTGCGGTACAGTTCCTGATCAACGGGCGGAACTCCTCGGTGAATACAATCTCCTTCGCCCAGCATTTCCGGCAGACGCAATGGCGCTCCGTGCTGGAATCCGGCATCAATCTGTCGGTGTCCATTTGTGCCGTCCTGCTCCTGCGCGGCAGAACTGAGCTGAGCGGCATTTACGGCGTGCTGATCGGCACCATCGCGGCACTCCTGTACCGCTCCAATGACATGATCCTGTATGCGAACCGCCGCATACTGCACCGCTCTCCCCTGATTACCTACCGCCGCTGGCTACTCAACATTCTGCTGTTCATCGCTATGACCGTCGCCGGACGCTGGGGGCTGTCGCACGTGGCGCTGGATTCCTACGGGCGTGTCATCCTGTGGGCTGCCGTCACCACGCTGGCACTTCTGCCGGTTTTCTTTGGCGCGGCACTGCTGACTGAACGGGCAACAGCCCGTTTTGTCCGGGCAAATCTGCACACCCTGCTGCACAGGAATAAAAGCTGAGGAGATGTTCTATGGATACGACAGTTTCGGTAATAGTTCCCGCTTACAACGTTGAAGACTACCTGCCCCGGTGTCTGGACAGCCTGCTGGCTCAAACATTCCGGGATTTCGAGCTGATTCTGGTTGACGACGGATCGACCGACACGACCGGCACCATCTGCGACCGGTACGGGGAGACCGACGCCCGTGTGCGCGTCCTGCACCAGGCAAATGCCGGAGTATCCGCCGCCCGGAACCGGGCGCTTGAGATTGCGAGCGGGGCATTTATTACCTTTGTGGATGCCGACGATACGACAGACCCGACTTATCTGGAGCGGCTGTATACCGGCATGCAGGACACCGGCGCGGATATTGCCTCGGTGAACTGGCTGGACACAAACGGCAGGAACGCCTATGACGCCGCGCTCGCCGGCGCGGACGGCGTGCGCCTGTACACGCAGGATGAATTGAGCACGCTGAACCTGCTTGGCAGTTGCTGCGGGCGGATGTTCCGGCGGGCTTCCCTGGTTCAGCTTTTTTTTGACGAGGATCTGTTTTACGGAGAGGACACACTGTTCAGCGTTTGCAACTTCTATGGAAGTGAGGGAATGCGTCTGCTGGTTCTGGGTGCGTGCCTGTACCGATATACGCGCGCACGTCCCGGAACGGCTACGTCACAGCCGTTTAACGAACGCCGCCTGTCCCAAATGAAGGCGTACCACCGCATCCGGGAAAGCGTGCAGGAACATCCCGCCATGCTGGAATCGGTGACCTCCATGCAGGCTTTCGCTTTCTGGAACCTGTATCGGATGCTCCTCCGCTCCGGGCGGGAACGGGAATTTCCCGCTGAGGCGAAGGAATTGCGCCGCACCCTGCAGGAAAGCCGGCAATACCTGCTCGGTGGGCAGGGGCTTCGGCAACGCATTATGTTCCGGCTCTACCTGACGTGCGGTCGGCTGGCAACGTGGATTGACAGCAGACGGTGACAGCAAAACTGAAACCGTCCGCAACCCTGCACCGCTCCTTGACGCCCGTCATGTATGGAAATGCCTTTTCTGCCGCATACTACCTCCGAGCAAGCCGGGGGTAAGCCCCGGAGAAAGGCGGATTTTCTATGACAAAACCTCAGATCATGAAATGCTGCGGGCGTGAGATACTGGATTCGCGCGGCAACCCGACCGTGGAGGCAACCGTCATGCTGACAGACGGCACCGTGGGCGTCGCCAGCGTACCGTCCGGCGCATCCACCGGCAGTTTTGAGGCGCACGAGCTGCGCGACGGTGATGCCGGCCGTTACGGCGGGCGGGGCGTCCGGGAGGCGGCTGGGCATATCTGTGACATTATCTCCCCGGCGCTCTCCGGTATGTTCGCCTGTGAGCAGGCAGAGGTAGACCGGGCGCTGTGCCGCCTGGACGGAACGTCTGACAAATCCAAGCTGGGTGCCAACGCCATCCTTGCCGTATCGCTGGCGGCGGCACGCGCCGCCGCCAACTGGTACCGGATGCCGCTGTACCGCTATATCGGCGGCGCGGACGCCTGCCGCCTGCCTGTCCCCATGATGAACGTGCTTAACGGCGGCGCACACGCCGACAACAACATGGAGATTCAGGAATTCATGATCGTGCCGGTCGGCGCGTCCTGCTTTGCGCAGGCACTGCGGTGGGGCAGTGAGATATATCACGCGCTTGGCGGACTGCTTCGCGACGCGGGGCACACCACAGCGGTCGGCGATGAGGGTGGCTATGCCCCCGAATTGGAGTCCGACGAGGAAGCGATCCGGTTCCTTCTCCGCGCCATTGAGACGGCGGGCAGGACAACCGACGAGGTTAAAATCGCACTGGATGCCGCCGCCACGGAGTGGGCGGTACCGGGCAGGGACGGCGCCTTCTCCTACCGTCTGCCCAAATCCGGGGAGGAACGGACGCCGGACGAACTGATCCGCCAATGGAGCGACTGGTCGGAGCGCTACCCATTACTCTCGATTGAGGACGGGCTGGGCGAACAGGATTTCCGGAGCTGGGCAGACATGACCCGACGTTCAGGCGGGCGTGTCATGCTGGTAGGGGACGACCTGTTCGTCACCAATACGGCTCGCCTGCGCGAGGGCATCCGCGCAGGTGCTGCCAATGCCATCCTTATCAAACCCAATCAGATCGGCACGCTGACCGAGACACTGCGCGTCATACGGGAGGCGCGAACGGCGGGCTACCGCTATATTCTGTCGCACCGTTCCGGCGAGACAGAGGATACCACCATCGCCGATCTGGCAGTCGCTGTCGGAGCTCCGCTCATCAAATCGGGGGCGCCCTGCCGTACCGAACGCGTTGCCAAATACAATCGGCTCCTGCGTATTGAGGCGGCACTGGGGCAGAGCGAATTCGGGCTGTGAAAACCGTGAACTGTCACAAGGTACCGTTCAGGAAACGCTGATTTCATGAGACGAGAGGTAAGGGTGTTAAAAAACTCAAAATCGAGTTTTTTAACACCCTTACTTTCTGAAATACCCGGCTTTTTTGCCGGTCAACTATATCAAGACTCCTGCGTGTCGCACGCCCCCGTCTCGCGCACCTCGCGGATGCAGGACGGACATATCACGCATGGTGCATCCGGGTCAAGCGGCTCCCCGCATATCCGGCAATAGTCGCCCCCGTACTCGGCAAGCAGCCCCTCCCCGGTCAGGCAAACCCACACCTGCGCCCCCGGCGCCCGGTTCATGCGCATCCGCAGTCCCTCCGGCAGGATCAGCCGTCCCGCCTCGTCCAATGCCGCCGCGGCTATGTAGCCCACGCCGTTGCTTCCTCTTTCCGGATTGCCGTTCCCCATACGGCAAACCTCTGTCTCTTTCTCAAGCATTTTTGTATCCATTTCTTTCCTCCCAGTTCCGTCCGGCTCCTGCCGGATCGTGCGTCATTTACGGCACCGCGCCGGTTCCCGGCGTCCGGTGCGTGGTCAGTATACCACATCCGCTCTGTCGAAAGTTGCCGCATTCGGGCGCCGGAGAAAATATTTTTTCACCTTTTCGGGCAATTTGGCAATTTATGCAAATTTCGCTTTTGCAAGCTAAATTGTTCTGCCGCTTTTTCCAACGCGGGATTGTATGCCTGTATACACAAGATCGGGGGTGTTAAAAAACTCAAGATGAGTTTTTTAACACCCCCGATAAAGATTACGGAGTGCGGGTATGCGCTATCTGTCCTCGCGGTAGTAGTTGAGTCCCAGTCCGGCAGGCGGCTGATTTTCGCGCCGGTTGCGGATGCTGGTAATAATCAGAACCAGCAGCGTGGCAACGTAGGGGATCATCTCGAACAGCTTTTTCTGCGCCAGTGTCAGTCCGTCCACATACTGCGGCAGATTGTACAGCGCACCGAACAGGAGTGCGCCGGGGATTGCCAGATTGGGGCGCCAGATAACGAAGATAACCAGCGCAACCGCCAGCCAGCCGCGGTCGCCGAATGCATTGTTCGACCAGGAACCGCCGATGTAGTCCATGATATAGTACAGTCCGCCAAGCCCTGCGATCATGCTACCCACCACCGTAGCAACATACTTATAGCGGGTAACGTTGATGCCCACCGCGTCCGCTGTCGCCGCATTCTCGCCGACAGCGCGCAGCTGCAAGCCAACGCGCGTCCGGCGGAGCACGACCGCCGCCACAATCGCTATCACGATCGCCAGGTATGTCAGGAAGCCGTAGGACAGAACTGCCTGCCCGAAGGCGCCGAGATCCGCCGCAAAGGGAAGCGGCGTCCGGAAGATGTCACTGGTCGTCTTGACGCTGATGTAAGTCTCGCCGGTATTGCTGCCGACCAGCCGGATCAGTGAACCGCCGAAAAAGTTTCCGAGTCCGACGCCGAACGTGGTCATGGCAAGACCTGTGACATTCTGGTTTGCACGCAGAGTCACGGTCAGGAAGCAATAAAGCAGTCCCATCAGTCCCGCGCCGAACAGACAGCAGGCAAGCGGGATGAAGACGGCAAGGAACGGGTTTATGTCCGCCGGGTTATCAAGTGATTTTTCATACAGGAAGGAGCCTATGACCCCGCTGATGGAGCCTATGTACATGATACCGGGAATACCCATATTCAGGTTTCCGGATTTTTCCGTGAGGATCTCGCCGGTACAGCCATACAGCAGCGGGATTCCCATCTTCACGGCTCCGGGAATGAATCCGATCAATCTGTCCAGCATTTATGCCTCCTTCTGCTTCTTGCGGAAGCAAACCTGATAGTTGATAAAGAATTCACAGCCGATGATGAAGAACAGCACGATGCCGATCAGAATATCGCCGTAGGAGCTGTCGATACTGAAGTCACTCGTGACCTGTCCGGAGCCTGTCCGGAGGAAGCAAATGAGGAAGGACGCGAAAAGCATGAACACGGGATTGAATTTCGCCAGCCATGCGACCATAATTGCCGTAAAGCCGTTTCCGCCGACCGAGTTTGCCTCGATGGAGTGGTTGGGTCCGCCGACAAGCAGGAAGCCGACCAGTCCGCACAGCGCCCCTGTCAGGATCATGGTCCGCAGGATTACCTTCCGCACGTTGATTCCGATGTAGCGGGCAGTATTCTCGCTCTCACCGACCACGGAAATCTCATAGCCCTGCTTGCTGTAACGCATATACACGTACACGAAGCAGGTAAGCAGCACCGCTACCAGGATGGTCAGTATGAAATTCGCGCCGTCTCCGTTTCCGAGTTTCGGCAGCCAGCCCGCCTGCGTGTCCGGGTTCAGGATGCCCACGGTACCGGTGCCCTTCGGGTACATCGCCTGTATGGAAAATGCGACAAGGCAGGTGGCAACGTAGTTCATCATCAGTGTGAACAGCGTCTCGTTGGTGCCCCACTTCGCCTTGAAGAAGGCGGGGATGGCTGTCCAGATAACGCCGCCCGCCATGCCTGCCACCAGCATGATAAGCAGGAGCAATGCATTGGGCAGGTCTGCAAGGTACTTCATGCACAGGAAGGAGCAAAGTCCGCCGATCAGCACCTGTCCCTCCGCACCGATATTCCAGAACCGCATCCGGAAGGCAGGCGTCAGCGCCAGCGCAATCAGCAACAGCATGGCGGTATCATAGAACAGACGCCACGTGCGCTTCGGGTACCGGAAAGCCCCCGAAAACATGGTGCCGAACACCCGGAAGGGATTCTCGTGCAGAACCAGCAGGGACACAAGCCCCATCAGCACAAAGGACGCCAGAATGGCAATGGCGCGTACCGCCCACGCCTTATACCACGGCATGACGTTGCGCTTGACTATATGGAACAGAGGCGCCCGACGGGGCTTGTCCGCTGTCTGCTTGGCAATATGAGACTCAGCCATGGTTTTCCTCCTCTCCCGCACGACCGGCACCGACCGGCTCGACGGCAGTCCGCAGACGCTCCGGCACAACGCCCGTCATCAGCAGACCGACTTCCTCCTTTGTGACCTCGCGCGGATCCACGATGCCGGATACCTGTCCGCCGCACATAACCAGCAACCGGTCGCACAACGCCAGCAAAACGTCCAGATCCTCCCCCACGAAAAGGACCGCCGTCCCGCGCTCCTTCTGCTGGTTGAGCAGATGGTAGATCAGGTAGGACGAATTGATGTCCAGACCGCGTACAGGGTAAGCCGCCATCAGCACGGTAGGCGCCGCGGCGATTTCGCGCCCGACCAGCACTTTCTGTACATTACCGCCCGACAGCCGCCGCACGGGCGTGTGCGTGTCCGGCGTGGCAACCTCCAACTCGCGGATGATCTCCTCCGCCAGGTCGTGCGGCTTCTTGCGATCCAAAAACACGCCTCTGCCCCGCCGGTAGGAGCGGAGCATCATGTTGTCGGTAATATCCATGTTGCCGACAAGTCCCATGCCCAGCCGATCCTCCGGCACGAAGGAAAGCCGGACACCAAGCTCGCGTATCTGCAACGGCGTTTTATCACGCAGATCCTCGACCTCCCCGTTCTTGGGGTTATTGTAGCGGATGGTACCTGCCTCCAGGTGCTGCAATCCGGCGATGGATTCCAAAAGCTCCCGCTGTCCGCTGCCCGCAATACCGGCGATACCCAGTATCTCCCCGGCACGTGCCGTAAAGGACACATCGCGGAGAACGGGGATGCCTTCCTGGTTGAGACAGCGCAGTCCCTCGACCGTCAGCCGCTCGACCGGATTCACAGGCGCCCGCCGCTCGATGTTCAGCTCCACCTTTTTGCCAACCATCATCTCGGTCAGCTCCGCCTCGGTGGTATGCGCCGTCTCAACCGTGGCAATATGCTCACCCTTGCGCAGGACGGCTACCCGGTCGGAGATTGCCATGACCTCATGCAGCTTGTGCGTGATGATGATGATTGCCTTGCCCTCGGCGCGCATGACACGGAGGATATCAAACAGTCTGCCCGCCTCCTGCGGCGTCAGAACCGCGGTCGGCTCGTCCAGAATCAGAATATCCACGCCTCGGTACAGTACCTTGACGATCTCGACCGTCTGCTTCTCGGAGACCGACATCTCGTATATCTTCTTGGTCGGCTCCAGACGGAAGCCATACCGCTCGGTGATTTCCTTGACCCGCCGGTTCACCGCATCCATGGAAAACCGTCCCGTTTCCGGTACACCCAGCACGATGTTCTCCGCCGCCGTAAACACGTCCACCAACTTGAAGTGCTGATGGATCATGCCGATGCGGTACCGGAAGGCATCCTTCGGGGAGCTTATCTGTGCTTCCCTGCCCCCGATGCAGATACTGCCTTCATCCGGATAGTAAATACCCGAGATCATGTTCATCAGGGTGGTCTTGCCGCTTCCGTTCTCCCCCAGAATGGCAAGGATCTCCCCGTTGTACACCGTCAGATCCACATTCCGGTTTGCCTGAACGGAGCCGAAGTGCTTGGATATGCCCTTCAGCTCAATTGCCGCCGTTTTGCTCACGCTCATACCTCCGTGGTTTTTGTTGCCGCACCGCGTGTGGCGCACCCGATGCGAGGTTGCCTGTAACAGGAATTCAAAATCCCCATAAGTGAAAAACGGACGCGGGACCGGGCGGGGGGATTCCCCCGTCCGGTCCGAGTGCGTCCTGTATCCGGAAATGTCGGATTACGAACCGAAGTTCTGGTCGAGCAGCGTGATGCCGTCGATCTGTACGTCGAAGTACGGAGCGGAGCGCTTGCCGGACTCGTTGAAGTAGCCGTTCTCGACGACCTCGGTGTCCTTCTTAAACTCGGGATCGGTGTCCACGTCAGCCATGTAGGAGGTCAGCTTCTGACCGCCAACCGTGAAGGTGTTGATATCAAAGACGTGCAGCTCGCCCTTCTTCAGGGAAGCCTCTGCCTTCTCAATAGCCTCCTTGGTGCCGGCAGCAGCGGCAGTCTCGTTGATCTCGGTCAGAACAACGGCGCCGTTAGCCAGCGTACCGGTCCAGTCGGTGTCAATCTTCTTGCCGTCCTTGACCTGCTGAATCATGTACTCAAAGTAGGGCTGCCAGTTGATGCGGGAGGAAACGATGAAGGTTTTGGGGCAGGCGGTCTTGGTGCTGCCGTTGTAGGAAACGTTGGGAATGTCGGCATCCTCGCACGCCTTGGGAGCGCCCATGGAGTCAGCGTGCTGGGAAATCAGCTTGCAGCCCTGGGAGATCAGCTTGTTGGCAGCCTCCTTCTCCTTGGTCTCATCGTACCAGGAGCCGGTGAACGTAACCTTCATGGTGACAGAGGGGCAGACAGACTTGGCGCCCAGGTAGAAGGAAGTGTAACCGGAGATAACCTCGGCGTAGGTGAACGCGCCGACATAGCCCATCACTGCCTCCTCGGCGGTGAACTTACCGGCAGCGATCATCTCGTTGAGCTTCAGACCTGCCGCGATACCGGCAAGGTAACGACCTTCATAAATGGAAGCGAAGGCGTTGTGGAAGTTGTCCAGCTTCTCGGTGTGCGCCTTGGTACCGGTCGCATGGCAGAACTGAACATCCTTGTGCTCCTTGGCAGCCTGGATCATGAAGTCCTCATGACCGAAGCTGTCAGCAAACACAACGGTGCAGCCCTGTGCAACCAGGTCATCCGCAGCGTCCTTGCACTTGGAGGACTCGGGGATGTTCTTCTTCACGACCATCTCGACGCCCTTCGCCTCGCAGGCAGCCTTGGCAGCCTGAAGGAAGTTGTTGTCGTAGGTGGAGTTCTCGTCATGCAGGAAGATAAAGCCAACCTTCATCTTCTTCTCGCCGCTCTCGCCGCAGGAAGCAAATGCGGACATGCACGCCGCCAGCATAAGGACAGCCAGACACAGAGACAGGATCTTTTTCATGTTTTTTCTCCTTTTTGTTTTGAGGATTTTCTTGATCCATCCATATTTTTCTATGTGAAGCCTCCCGCAGGGAGACCAATCACCAATCGCCGCGTACCGAACAAAAAACAGACAGGCAGATGCCTGTCCGTACCGATCCGGGAGTAGAGGGAGGGGAACCGTCCGCGCGCAAGAAGTCCCGCAGCAACACGCAAAGGCACCGGAAACGCTCCTCGGTGCATCGTCTCAGTCAGGTTTGCGGGATATTCGCCAATAGTCGCAACTGCGGGGTGCGGTAGAAACATTCGACCCATTACTTCGAACCTATATTGGAAACATCTGTCCGGTTCGCTTTACGAAACCTTTACTATTGTATCACAGTTCCGTCACAAAAGCAAGAGGCAATTCCAACAAGATGTCGAATTATTGGGAATGCTAGTATGTACAACAGCACCAACCAAACCATGGAGCAACCTTTCTGCTTTTGAGCCGATTTAACGGCATTAGCGCCCACATTCCGCCCGATGCCGGACTTATTTGTCCTTTCTGTGAAAAGCGCCGGTCGTTTGCGTGAATAATTGGGCATAGCTCCAAAAATGAAGGAATTTTCAAAAACGGGTTGCTTTTTCCGGAAAAAGTGCTATCATACTTGCGATTCGGGCAAACCGTATCACTTGCACCCACAGAACGTAAGTAAATCCACATATGAGCGCCTTTATAATTATGGAAAGGATGTGATCCCCATACTACCGCTTGACAAGCTGTCTGCCGGCGCACAGGCCGTTCTGACAGCCCATCAGGTCGATCCCGCCGGGCTGGATATGTGCCTGCGGCTGGATCTGGACATGAACGGCGACTACGGAGAGGTATGGCTGGCATTTTCCCGCAAGGACGGGAACCTCTACCGCGTCACCGTCGGCGACTCGACCTTTGAGTCCTGCCCGCTGGACTGCCTATCCGAGCCGTACATTGACAACTACGCTACCTCCAACCGTCTGCAGGTACACCGCCATGCTCCGGATGACAAGCCGCCCGTGCAGGGGGACATGACCGATGAGCAGTTCCGCGACGCAACCCGCGCCTGGGGACTGACCGGTACAACGGTCATCCTGGGCTACTGCACCAATACCTGCAAGCTCAAGCTGCTCGCCTTCACCGCTATTTGGGAGCGGCTTGCAAACGGCGAGGACGTCGGTGCTGACGACCAGATTTTTGAGCAGTTCAACCGCGTATGCCCCAAATGCGGACGCCCCTACACCGATCAGCAGAACAAGATCTGCGAGCACTGCATCAGCAAAAAGGGCGTGCTTCACCGATTGCTCGGCTATTTCGGCTACTTCCGCCCGCAGCTCGTCATCATCGCGCTGTGCCTGCTGGTCAACACGGCTATCTCCATTGCGACCCCCATCATCAGCGGACAGATCCTCTATGACCGCGTCATCGACAAAACAGGCGACCTGCACGAGGAAAAGTACGTGTTCCTGTGGGTCGGCGTGCTGGTCGCCATGGCGGTCGTGTCCATGGGTGTCGGCATTGTCCAGAACCGGGTCAACGCCTATATGTCCACCCGCGTGGTGCGCAATATGAAGAATGATATCTTCCGCGCCATGCAGCACCAATCGCTTTCCTACTTCAATCAAAACCCGACCGGACGGCTTATCAACCGCGTCAACTATGACGCCGAGCGTGTCCGCAGCTTCTTCATTGATGGCGTTCCCTACTTTGTCATGCACGTGCTGTCCTACGTTGCGCTGTCGGTCGTGCTGTTCCGTATCAGCTGGCAGCTGACACTGCTCCTGTTCATTCCCATTATCCCGGTCGTGCTGATGATCAAGTTCGCCATTCCCAAGCTGATCCGCGCATACTCCTCGCTCTGGCGGCGCTCCTCCTCCATGAACTCCATGATGAACGACTCGCTCACCGGCATCCGTGTGGTCAAGGCGTTCGCAAAGGAGGACGCGGAAACGCATCGCTTCTATGAGTATTCCTCCCGGCTCTACAAGGCAAATCTGAAGGTCAATGCCGTATCCATCTGGATATTCCCTGTTATCTCAATCCTGATCGGCGCATCCTGCCATGCCGTGTGGGGTCCCGGCGGTCTGATGGTCATCCGCGGTCTGTTCGGCAAGACCATGACCTACGGTCAGCTGACAACCTACATCGGCTACACCGGACTGATCTTCTCCCCGCTGAGCTTTTTCACCAACTTCACAAACCAGGTGACCGACGTCATGAACTGCGCCGTGCGTATGTTTGAGGTCATGGACATGACGCCGGAGGTCGCCGAAGCACCCAATCCGGTGCATCTGGATTCCCTGCGGGGCGACATCGTCTTTGATCATGTCAGCTTCCACTACAACCCCAACCGTCCCATTCTGAAGGACATCAGCTTCACGATCCACGAGGGCGACCACGTGGGGTTGGTCGGGCACACAGGCTCGGGCAAATCCACCATTGCGAACCTGATCACGCGGATGTATGACGTGGTCAGCGGCAGCATCACCATTGACGGCGTGGACATCAAGCAGCTGGAAATGGCGTCCCTGCGGCGCAATGTTGCCATCGTTTCGCAGGAGGTATACATCTTCCGCGGCACCATCGCAGACAATATCCGCTATGCCAAGCCGGACGCCACGCTGGACGAGGTGGTCTCCGCCGCCAAGGCGGCAAATGCCCACGATTTCATTCTCCAGCTGCCGGAAGGTTATGAGACCAAGGTCGGTATCGGCAGCCGCTCGCTGTCGGGCGGAGAGCGCCAGCGCATTTCCATCGCGCGCGCCCTGCTGCTCAACCCGTCCCTGCTGATCCTGGATGAGGCAACCGCCGCCATGGATACCGAAACCGAGCGGTTGATCTCCGAGGCAATCGACCGCGTGAGCGTCGGCAAGACCACCATCTCCATTGCGCACCGCCTGTCCACGCTCAAGAACTGCAACTATCTCATGGCGATTGACAACGGTGAGCTTGCCGAAATGGGTACCGCCGAACAGCTTATGGAAAAGAAAGGCATCTACTACCGCCTCTGGACGCTCCAGAACGAACAGCTCCAGAAGGTCATGGAGGGCCGTTGACGGCTCCCGCACGAAAGGAAGGTATGTTATGGCTGACGCACAACTGACCAAGGTCGCCGCTCCAGACGGTGAAAAGGACCTGTTTGAACACCGCATTTCGCTGGATCTGACGCCGGAGAATGCCGTTTTCACGCCCTCGGCGGGCAGTCTGATCTCGCTGACCCTGACTCAGCCCTCCGGCGAAGTGGAGTTCTTTGAGCGGGTGGTGCCCGTCCGGGCGTTCCCCATCTCCTCCCCGGAGGAATTCATCTCCATCCGCGAGCCGGACACCCGGCTGGGCGGGCGCGGCGATGAACTGGGCATGATCCGGCGGCTGTCGGATTTTCCGCCCGAAACCGTAAAGATGATAGACACCGAACTGAGTCGGCGCTACTTCACCCCCTCAATCAGCAAGATCCACTCCTTCTCCGAGAAGTTCGGCTACTGCTACTGGGACGTGACCACCAGCGCCGGGCGCATCGAATTCATCATGACCAACCCATCCTCCAGCATCCGCACGCTGGAGGACGGACGGGTATTCATGTACGACATCGACGGCAACTGCTTTACCATCGAGGATCCGACCAAGCTGGACAAGACCAGCTACAAGAAGGTCGAGATCTACCTCTGATACAGGAGGAACGCCGATATGAAGCTGCTGTTTGACCTGTCCCCCGCCGACTCCGCCGTACTGGAAGCGGAGCGCGGACCGGACGAGCGGGTCATGTACTGTCTGCCATTCGACTGCGAATTTGAGCGGCGGGTGGACGGACGTATGGTCTTCACCGACCGGTATATCTACAAGATTAATGAAGGCAGGCTGGAAGCCAAGTGGGAATTCTCTCACCTCTCGGACTTCTCGGTTGAAATGCTGTACGGTTGCTGTGCCTTCTTCGCCAAGGTGGACGGCGTGAGCACCCGTCTGTGCCGCTTTGTCAGCGGGCGGAATATGCCCCGCTACGCGGTCATGGTGGACGCCTGCGAATCCATCGCATCGGGCAACACCGAGAAGGTGTTTGTGAGCAACGAGCCGGAACGCTACTGCCAGAAGTGCGGGCGTCCGTTCGTCATGCACACGCACATCTGCCCCTTCTGTCAGAGTAAGAAGGAAACCTACCGCCAGCTGTGGGGCATGACCAAGGGACTCCGCCTCATGATGCTGTTCCCGCTGCTGACCGCCGTCCTGGCAATGGGCATCCAGTACGTGGTGCCCGTCCTCCAGAAAACACTCATCAACGACTACATTCTGAACAAGAACGTCACCTCCCAGCCGTCGTGGGCACTCCACCTGTGGCTGATCGTGGGTGCCATCGTCAGCTTTGACATTCTCAACAAGGTGTTGGGCATGGTGCAGAGCCGCATTGCCGCCGTTTCGGGTAACCGCTTCACGCGCTTCCTGCGGACACTGCTGTTTGAGAAAATCCAGATGCTGTCCATGTCCTCGGTGCAGAAGAAATCGACCGGCGACCTCATGGGGCGCATCAACAATGACGTGGCGGTCGTGCAGAACTTCATGACCAACCTGCTCCCCACCTACTTTGGGCAGCTCATCTCCTTTGTGCTGGGTCTTGTGTTGGTTCTGGGCATGGACGTGTCGCTCGGCACGCACATGAGCCTGTTCATTTTTGTTCCCATACCGTTCGTTGTACTGTTCATCTTCTGCTTCCGGCGTATGATGAAGCGTCTGAACATCAAGGCATGGCAGAGGGGGCGCCGCACCAACCAGACATTGCAGGATATCCTGAGCGGCATCCGTGTGGTCAAGTCCTACGGACGCGAGGAGGCAGCTATTGAGGAGTTCCGCGACTGCACCAATCAGCAGGCGCATCAGGACGAGGCAAACGGCAAGCTGTTTGATACAGTCTTCCCGCTGTTGGGCTTTGCCCTGCGCTTCGGCTCCTACCTCATCATGTGGTTCGGCAACCTGATGCTGTTCAATGGGGTTCTGGGCGTCGGCGAGCTGAACCAGTTCAACACCTACGCCTCCATTCTGTACGCACCGCTGATGCAGATTACGCAGATCCCCCGTAATATCTCCGCCTTTACGACCTCTTTCGGTAAAATCATGGAGATTCTGGAAGAGGAACCGGAAGTGGCGGATGTGTCCAATCCCCAGCATTTCAACTTCCGGGGCGATGTCAGCGTTCAGCACGTGACCTTTGGCTACGAGGCAAGCAATCCCGTTCTGCGGGATGTCAGCGTGGAAGTCAGGCACGGCGAAATGATCGGTATCGTCGGGCATTCGGGCTGTGGGAAGTCTACGCTCATAAACCTCATCATGCGTATGTACGACCCGACCGAGGGCTGCATTGAGATCGACGGTGTGAACATCAAACAGATCAGCCAGCAGTCGCTCCGCTCGCAGATGGGCGTGGTGCTGCAGGAAACGCACCTGTTCTCCGGCTCCATACGCGACAATATCCGGTATGCCATGCCCTACGCAACCGATGACGAGGTGGTGCGGGCGGCACGTGCCGCCAATGCACACGATTTCGTCATGAATCTGCCGCAGGGCTACAACACCATCGTGGGAGAGAAGGGCTATTCGCTTTCGGGTGGTGAGCGGCAACGCATCGCCATTGCCCGTGCGCTGATTCATAACCCGCCCATTCTGATTCTGGACGAGGCGACCGCGGCACTGGACACCGAAACCGAAAAGCTGATTCAGGACGCCATCGACAAAATGACGGAAAACCGCACAACCTTCGCCATTGCGCACCGCCTCTCGACCCTGCGCAACGCGGACAAAATACTGGTCATTGACCACGGGCGCGTCGCCGAATTCGGCACGCACCTGGAGTTACTTAACCAGCGCGGTATCTACTACAAACTGGTCATGGCGCAGACCCGCGCGGCATTGGAGAAATAATCGACCGCAAGGTGCACAACAGTCCGCCGCGCAAAACGCAAAGAACCCCGCCCGTAAGCCGTTGGCTTACGGGCGGGGTTCTTTGTCATAGGCGTGCGTTACCCGCGTACACGGGGGGTCTGTCTGACTGCCGTCAGGAAGCCGTTCTCCATGTACAGGATGCGGTCTGCGCGCTCTGCGATGCTCATATCGTGCGTGACCATGACCAATGTTTGCCCCAGCATGGCACGCGTCTCCAGCAGAAGCGTCAGAACTTCGTCGGCATTGGCACGATCCAGATTGCCGGTCGGTTCGTCGGCAAACACAACGTGCGGCAGGTTGATAAGTGCCCGCGCAATCGCGACCCGCTGGCGCTGTCCGCCCGACATCTCGGCGGGCAGATGATGCAGACGGTCGGCTATGCCCAGCGCCGCCACCAGCTTTTTCAGATTTTCCTCGTAGGCGGTATCCGGTTTGCGGCACATCATGGTAGGAATCAGAATATTCTCCAGTGCCGTAAACTGCGGGATCAGATTGTGCTCCTGAAACACAACGCCGACATACTCGCCCCGGAAGCGTGCCAGCGTGTCGTCATCCATCGCGGTAATGTCCTGCCCCCGGATGAAAACAGCGCCCGCACTCGGACGGTCCAGCCCTGCCAGCAGGTGCAAAAGGGTGCTTTTCCCGGAACCGGACGGACCGACAACCGCAACAAATTCGCCCTCCCGGATGCGTATATTCACCCGGTTCACGGCGGTGATGACCTCATCGGACTGCTCATACTGCCGCGTCAGGTCATGCGTCTCCAGGATGACGCGCTCCGGGTCTATGCCGCACGGTGCGGCGAATTCTCCGTACTTATCAAACATAGCAGATTCCTTTCATGGCAGCAGATTGCCGGGATCTCCCCCGGCGCTTCCCTTCCCCCTCCGCCGCAGAAGCCATCCGGGGATGACGCAGGACAGAAAGCCGCACACCAGCGAGATACCGACGCAGAGCAACAGTGCCGGTATCGACAGGCTGTATGCATACGGGAAGGCATCGGTCAGATGCAGCATCGGGAGCAGGACAGCGATGCACAGGTACACGATCCGGTTGCACAGGCTGACCAGCGCCACGGTCACAAGCGAGGCAAGCACCGAGAGAACACCGCCAGCCAGCGGGAACAGGCAGGCAATGCGGCGATTCCGCGCGCCCAGTGCGCGCAGGAGCGCCAGCTCACCCCGCCGCTTTCGATAGAACATGATCTGGGAAAACAGCCAGACCGCAGGCGAGATCAGCAGGATCAGCGCCGAAAGCAGGCGGATGACATCCGGCGTGCCGCGTCCGTTCTGCACGCGGGCGCGGAAGCAGTTTCCCGTCCGGCTGACCGTCCATCCACTGAAGTAGGAAACCTCGCGCCGGACGGCGGTTTCGGCTTCACGTACCTCCTCAAAGGACGCCTCACCGTCCATATACACATATAGCTTATCCCGCACGGCAGGCTGACCTGTCAGCGTTGTGTAGGCATCATACCCGACGCCAAGCAGAATACTGTCGCGGGAGGTCATGCCGCGCACCACCGCGCAAACTGTATATTCCGCATAGGAAAAGGAACAGCCTGCTATCTGCTGCCTGAGCGCCGCCCGCTCGTCCGCTACCGCGATCATGGGCGTATTCATTTTGAGCAGTGTCGCCACGACCACCCTGTCACCTGGAGAAAAGCGGTAGGCGGATTGGTTGTAGATATCCTCCGTAACAATGATGCTGTACGGGTCGGTCAGCACGGCGGACGGATCTCCCTCGACGGTTCCCAGCCCGTTCTCCGTGATCGCGTCCAGCCAGAGTGAATCCACCGCGACATAGGTGTAGTTCTGCATGGCAAACGTGTACCCGTCAGACGCGCGCTCATCGGAGGGCACGACATAGGAACCGGCAACACGCCCGGTCTGCTCCGGGCGGATCAGCAGGTGCGACATACAGGTGCCGGCGCGGCGCTCCGCCTGCCACCAGACATAGGCAACCGACGGCAGATTGGCGACAGACGGAATGAACAGATCACCGTCACTGCGCAGCATGGCGGCGGTATCGGCATCCACGGTCGGCAGAACGATGCCACCGTCCTCTCCCGTCTCGCTCTCGACGCCGGCGGTCGCGGGATAGGATATTATGTATTCGTAGGCAGGGACGTTCGCACGCGATTCCTGTATCCGCGCTATGTACAGCCCGCTGACAAACAGCGCCGAAAACAGCACCGCCGACAGAATCAGTCCGGCGTAGTATTTCCGCATACGCCAGAAGGTGAACAGCTCGTACCGACCGGGAAAGGACGCACCGAACAGCCGCAGGGATCTGCGCGGCGAGCTGACCAACCCCGAGGCATCCTGCCCGGTCAGCATCCAGATGGGCGTCCGATGCGAAAGCCGCCGCATGGGACGGTACACCGCCGCCAGCACCGTCAGGATCCAGAGCAGTGGCAGTGTCAGCACCGTGCGCGCCGACAGGTGCAGTTCCAGCCCGCGCGGCAGGCAGAGCAACGCCGTTCCGCCGACACCCAGCAGCACCGACAGCGGCACGCAGAACAGCGCGATAACCAGCATATCCCCCGCCATCGCACCGAACAGCATGGGGTAGTCGGCGCCGCAGGTCGTGTAAATGCCGTAAACAAAGCGGAAATGCTCCAGCCGGATGCGGAGCAGAACCGACAATGCCAGCACCGATAGCAACAGCCACGCCAATGTTATGCCCCACCGCTCCCATAACAGCGGAGCTTTGTAGGTCGAAGCGTACCCGTACAGCGGAGAAGTGCTGACCCGGTAGTCCCCGCTCACCTGACGCAGGACTTCCGCACGCACATACGCCAACGTTTCGGCAGGATCAAAGCCGTCCGGAGCCGTAACAAAGCAGGTATAGCTGCCGTCCGTTTCCTGCCGGATACGAACTGCCTCCAGCCATGGAACCTCCTTCTCCAGCTCCACGTAAAAGCGATTATTGGCAGCCGTCATCTGCTCCTGCGTCATGCCGCCTATCTCGATATGGTAATCGTAATTATCCGTGATCTGTCGCCGGGTATGCTCCAGCTCGGCATCGGCTCCCAGCGCGATCACGAAAAACCCTGTTCCGATAATCAGCATCGCCAGATAAAAACACAGGTACTCCCGCGCACTGTATACCACACTGCGCCGGGCCCGACGCAGGTTACGCGGGCGAAAGGTTGCGGCAAGCGCCGCGCCTGCCGTGCGGAGGCGCGCCCTCAGGCGCACCCGTCTACTCTGCCTCATGGAATCGCATCACCTCGTTTTCTCGTCCCCACCATTATACCACAATTATTTCCTCGCCGGATATATTTCGGCACGGAAAACCGCACAAACTTTTCCCTGCGGTTTTGGGCAAGACACACAAACGGTATTGCCTATGGGGACGGCGGGGCGAACCGATGCCGCATAAGAAGCAAAAGCCGTCACGGCATTTGTTCTGCAACCTCTTGACAAGCGTGCAATAATATGCCATAATAACCCAAAAGTCCGCACACCGCTCAACAGCACGCGAAAGGAGCTGTACTGTATGATTATCACCCGCCATCTTCCGGAAGGAGAGCCGCGTTTTACCGGCATAACCGTAACCCTGAACGGAATCCCCGTGGATACCCCGCTCTGCCGGGTATCCGCATTCCCCTACAACACCCCGTGGCCCGGTCGTCAGCGCCCACTGGATCAGACCGAAGAAGCCGCTTTCCTCGGCTTTGAGGCGGACGAACCGGTTACACTGCACATCCGCTGGGCACATCCGGTGCGGGAACTGACCGTGCGCCCGCTCGCACGCGGCGTGCAAGCCGTGCCAGACGGAAACACCGCTACCGTGACACTGCCGGCTCCGGGCGCATATACCGTTGAGGCGGACGGATACCATCAGGCTCTGCACGTATTCTTTGACCCGATCCGGGATTTCCCCGCTGTCGCGCAAGGCAAAGCGCATATCCTCTCCTTCGGTCCCGGCGTGCACGAGATCGGATGTATGGATCTGGAGCCGGACACCGCCGTGCTGATCGACCGGGATGCATACCTGTACGGCAGTTTCCGGGCAGTGTGCGCGGAGAACATCGACATACTCGGCTACGGTGTCATCGACGGGAGCCGCGAGGTGCGTACCGACGAAAGCCGCCTGCTGCTCAACGATTACACCGCCCCGCTGCCCGCCGATCGGGAGAACATCCTGCGCCGACTGAAGCAGCGGCACGTGCTGGACGGCATCCTGCGCTTTTACCGTTGCCGCCACATCCGGGTGGAGGGTCCCACCCTGCGCGACGCCGCCACCTTTGCGGTCATCCCGGCAGGATGCGAGGACGTCACGTTGGAAAACCTCAAGACAATCGGAATGTGGCGCTACAATGCGGACGGCATTGACCTGTTCAACTGCCGCGATGTACGCATCCGGAACTGCTTCCTGCGCAACTTCGACGATTGCGTGGTAATCAAGGGCATCGTGGGCTGGGACACGGCAGATAACGCCGACATTCTGGTCGAGGGCTGTGTGGTCTGGTGTGACTGGGGGCGCAATCTGGAACTGGGCGCCGAGACAAACGCGCCTGCCTTCCGGAACATCCTCTTCCGCAACTGCGACTGCATCCACGGCTCCACCGCTCTCCTCGACATCCAGCACCACAACCGTGCGGACATCGGGCAGGTCACATTTGAGGATATCCGGGTTGAGTACACCAAGCACCAGCTGCCGGATGTGTTTCAGAACGACATGGACGCGCCGTATCCGACGGACACACCGGTGCGGCATCCGCTCCTGTTCTGCCTGCCCATTTACCGATCCGGGCTGTTCGCCGAGGACGGTCTGAACGGTCAAATCCACGACATCACCTTCCGCAATATCCGCATCCTCACCGACGCACCGGAAGTTCCGGTGCCGGAATCTGCCTTTCTCGGGCTGGATGCGGAGCACACGGTCGAACGGATATGCATCGCAGGCGTGACCTGCAACGGAAAGCGCCTTGCCACGCGCGAGGAACTGCGTCTGCATATCAATGAATTTGTCCGTGACGTGACCATTCTGCCCTGACAGGGCAAAAAATACAGGAGGTATATGCATGGAGCCCCGCTTTTCCTTCAACTATGACGGCATCCCATTCCCGGAGCTGAACTGCACGGTACGGCAGGAGGGGAACGACACCGTCTACACGCTCCCGGACGGACTGGAACTGACCTGCCACGTCCAACGCGAGGATGACTACGGAATCGTGCGCTGGGTAAACAGCTGGCACAATCCGACCGACCATGACAGCGGTCGCATCACCGATCTCTATGACTGCGACATTACGGTTCCGTTTGACCCCGACCCGCCGCGCACCCGTCGCAACCGGCAGAGCACCTGGGAGCCGGATATGCTTCGCCTTTGGATAACGGAGGGAGCGAACGTCTCGGACACCGACCACCGTCTGATCCCGCACCGGCTCTGGGCAGGCGACAGCCACCATGCCCACTGCGAAGCGGGACGTTCCGGCTACGGTACCGCGCCTTTCTTCGACGTGGAACGCCGCGGGCACGGCATCCTGCTGGCGGTCGGCTGGTCGGGACAGTGGCAGGCTTACTTTGACCGCACGACCGATGCTCTGCGCATCCGGAGCGGCATCATGTACACCTCCTTCCGCCTGCACCCCGGAGAATCCTTCCGCACCAGTTCGGTCGTTCTGCTGGAATACCGGGACGGACAGGCGGCAGCACACAATGTCTGGCGGCGCTACCTGCGCGAGCGGGTGTCCCCCATCGGGCAAAGCGGCGGCGCACGGGGGACACAGTGCCCCTTCTCTGCGATATTCTGGGGCGGAATCAGCACCGAGGCGCTCCTGCGCCGCTGGCAGGCACTCTTTGATGCCGGACTACCCTTTGATTACTGCTGGATTGATGCGGGCTGGTATGAGCCTCTGCGCGGCACGACAACAGCCGAACAATCCGCGCAGTGGATGCAGACCGGAAGCTGGGAGGTCAGCCGTTACTACCATCCGGACGGTTACCGGGACGTCACGGCGTTTCTGAAAGAGCACGGCGTCAGGTTCCTGCTCTGGTTTGAGCCGGAGCGCGTGCGGGTTGACCGGGCATGGACTGCGTACCGCCTCGGATCCGATCCGAACGCCCAGAACGGGCTGGCAAAGCTGGAGCTGGACAGTGTCTGCGAGGACATGATCCGCATGACTTCGGAGCACATCCGAAACATCCCGATTGACTGCTACCGGCAGGACTGCAACATCGCACCGCTGGATTTCTGGTACTGCGGCGACCGGGAGCAGGAGAACGGGCTGGAGGATCGGCGCGGCACGACCGAGATTCACTACATCAACAATCTGTACCGTTTCTGGGATGCCCTGCTGGAGCGTTTTCCGCATCTGCTGATCGACGACTGCGCCGGAGGCGGGCACCGGATCGACATTGAATTGTTGGGGCGCTCCGTGCCGCTGTGGCGAAGTGATTTTCAGTGTACCTGGGACGCCTGCCCGGAGGCTAACCAAAATCAGAATGCGTGGGCGGCATGGTGGTATCCGTACAGCGGTATCGGCTACGGTCCCACGCTGGGCGATCTGTACAGCTTCCGGAGTGCCTATACCGCCGGCATGACCGTGCGCACCTGGGAGCACGCCGATCCGGAATGGGAGGTCGGCGCCATGGGCGAGCCCCTGGAATGGGCAAAGGTCTACTTCAACGAGTATGCTTCGTTGCGGCATTACTTCTCCGCTGACTTCTACCCGCTGATCCTGCCGACCTACGAAAACACCACCTGGATTGCCAACCAGTACCACGACACCGCAGACGATACGGGACTGATCCTTGCTTTCCGCCGTGCGATGTGCCCCTACGGGCAGGCGACCGTCCGGCTTGGCGGTCTGACTTCGGATCAGATCTACCTCTTCACCGATCGGGACACCGGCGCGCAGTTCAGCGCCCGCGGCGCCGATCTCGCGGCTGGCTTGACGCTGACCATTCCCAATCAGCGGCAGTCACTGCTGTTGACATATCATCCGGTGGTAAAGAACGGCTGAATGAAAATGAAGAAAAAGCGGGAAGGCGCAGGGGTTCCTGAAAGAGTTCCCCGCACCTCCTGCTTTTTCTCCTTGCCCCTCCGTTTCCGCGAAAAAGTTTTCGCCTGCCCCTTGACAAAACGCAGGGAATCGGGTATACTATACTTGTCTCATTTGAGACAACAGTCTGATAAAAGCCGAGGCAGTTGTATGCAACAACCCCCCGATATGCTGTCCGTGCTGACAGCGCTCCCCCTGTTTGCCGGCTGTCCGCCGGATGTACTCGCAAAGGTGCTGCTGCCGGATTGCCGGATGGCAACGTATGAAGCCGGAGAATCCATCCGGCAGTATGACGATCCGCCGGTGCTGTGCATCCTGACGGCAGGCTCCGCCTCCGTCCACACCTCCGGTGAAAGCAGTGAATGCCTTCTGCGCGTCCTGCACGCCGATGACGTGTTCGGTGTCGCTACGCTCTTTGCGGCGTCCCCCGCCGTAACGCGCGTGACGGCAGAGCAGCCGACCCGCGTGCTGATCGTGTCGGAGGCGGCAGTGCGTGCCCTGCTGACGGGAACCCCCGCGTTCGCGCTCAACTATGTCGCCTTTCTCTCCGACCGCATCCGGTTTCTCAACCGGCGGCTGGCGTGTCTTGGCGCGGGTTCTGCCGCGCGACGGCTAGCGGCTTGGTTGGACGCATCGATCCCCGACGGTGCGGCAGAGTATGAGCTGCCACTGTCGCTCAGCCGTCTGCCCGACGCGCTCGGCGTTTCGCGTGCCTCCCTGTACCGGGCACTGGACGAGCTGGAAGCCGCCGGGCACATTGCCCGCTCCGGCAGGCACATTTCCCTGCCCGACCGGGAGCGGATGCGCCGCGCCTTCGGATTATCGTAAAAATCCCCCACCCGCATTCTGAAAGGAAAGGAATCATCCCATGAAAACCGTAAAACTCTCCCGTACCCTGACAGCTGTGCTGGCGCTCCTGCTGGCACTTTGCCTCTCTCTCCCGCTTACAGCCTGCGGCGGCGAAAGCCCGACCGAAACCGCGACCGGCACAGGCTCCGAAACCGTGACGGAAGCCGCGCGCGACACGGATACCGCGACCGGGCAAACTGTTGACAAAAATCTGAATGTCAATGTCGCCGTTCTGTCCGGCACCACCGGCTTCGGCATGGCACAGCTGATGGAGCAGTCCTCCAAGGGGGCATCGGCGCTTAAATACACCTTCCGTGTAGAAAGCGACGCCTCCAATATCCTGCCCGCTCTGCTCAACGGCTCGGTAGACATTGCCGCTCTGCCCACAAACGCCGCCGCGAATCTGTATGCCAAGAAGGCGGGCGCGGTGCAGGTGCTGGCAGTCAACACGCTGGGTGTGCTGTATGTGGTCACCGGCGAGGGCGTCAGCGTGTCCTCGTTTGAGGATCTGAAGGGAAAAACGGTCTACTGCCCCGCGCAGAATCCCACCTTTATCTTCACTGCCCTGTGCCGGAAGAACGGACTGGAGCCGGGCAAGGACATCACAATCGACAACACCTATGCACAGCCTGCCGAACTGCGCACCGTGCTTGCCGCCGGGAAAGTGGACATCGCCGTCCTGCCGGAGCCGATGGTGACGATTGCCAGATCCGCCAACGACAAGCTGACAGCCGCACTTGACCTGACAGCCGCGTGGAGCGCCGCCTTCGGCGAATCCGCCGCACTGGCACAGGGTTGTGTCGTGGTGCGTACCGCCTTTGCCGAGGCACATCCCGCCGAGGTCGCCGCGTTCCTTGCAGAGTACGAGGCATCCGTAAAATTTGTCATGGAAAATCCCGCCGAGGCAGGCACTATGATTGAGGCGCAGGGCATCTTTGCCAAGGGTGCTGTCGCCGCCAAGGCGATCCCGCACTGCAATCTCTGCTTCATTACCGGGCAGGAAATGGCGGACAAGCTGACCTCCTTCTACACCACCCTGTTCGGTGTTGCGCCCGCGTCCATCGGCGGCGCGGTTCCGGATAACGGTCTGTACTACGGGGTCAAGTGATGCGTCGCAAACCTGTGCAACCGCCCCCGGCTGACCGCCGGGGACGGTTTTTCCCGTCCCTGCCGCGCCCGCTCGCACGACTGCTGGTCGGCGTGCTGGTCACGGCGTTCTGGCTGGGACTTTGGCAGCTGCTCGCGTGGCGCATGGCACAGCCCCTGCTTCTGCCGGGTCCTGTGACAGTCCTCCGGCGTCTGCGGACACTGGCGGCAACTGCCCTGTTCTGGCAGGCTGTGCTGACCTCTCTCGGTCGCATCGTGGCAGGCATCCTGACAGGATTGGCTGCCGGTTCCCTGCTGGCGGTGCTGACACATTTTATCCCGCCGCTATATACACTTTTCTATCCGTTTATCACCGTCATCCGCTCCACACCGGTTGCATCCTTCGTGATCCTGCTGTATATTTGGATCGGGCAGGACACACTCCCGATCTTCATTTCGGTTCTGCTGGTACTGCCTGTCGTTTGGGCAAACCTGCACGAGGCACTGGGCGGGGTGGATGCCGAACTCCTGGAAATGGCGCACGTATTCCGGCTGTCGCCGTGGCGGCGGCTTTGTCGGATCTACCTGCCCTCGCTGATCCCGGCGCTTGCCGCTTCCTGCCGTTCCTCTGTGGGGCTGGCATGGAAAGCCGGCATTGCCGCCGAAGTGCTGGTGGTTCCCGCGCTGTCCATCGGGCGATACCTGTTTGAATCCAAGCTGTATCTGGAAACGACCGATCTGTTCGCATGGACAATTCCGGTAACACTGCTCAGCCTGCTGCTTGAGCGTCTGATGCTCCGGCTGATGGCACTTGCCGAGCGGCGGCATCCGCACCCCGCCCCAACCGACCGAAAGGAGGGCTCGTCATGCGACACGCAGATAACCTGACCGCGCGTCCGGATGATCTCATTTTTGACAACGTGAGTCTGAACTTCGGTGGCAAAAGCGTCCTGCATGGGCTGTCCTTCCGGGTACCGGCAGGCGGTTGCGTTGCCCTGATGGGCGCCTCAGGCAGCGGAAAGACCTCTGTCCTCAAGCTGGCGGCACAGCTGCTGACACCCACTGCGGGGCGCGTTTCCGGCGGTGGACGGATTTCCATGCAGTTCCAGGAGCCACGCCTGCTCCCGTGGCGAAACGCCGCCGAGAACGTGAATCTGGTTCTGTCCGACACAGCAAAAACTTTGCCGGAATCACTGACATGGCTGACCTCGGTGGATCTGCGCGACGCCGCCGGTCTGTATCCGGACGAACTGTCCGGCGGTATGGCACAGCGCGTTGCGCTATGCCGGGCGTTGGCAGCACCGGCGGACACGGTTCTGCTGGACGAACCGTTCCGGGGACTGGATCCGGACACCCGCCACCGTGTAATGACTGTCGTCAGGCAGGCAACCTGCGCGGCGGGCAGAACGCTTCTGCTGGTCACGCACGCCGAGGAGGAAGCGGTATTTTTTACCGACCGCATCATTCGCTTACCGTGACCGCCGCGTCACGGTAAGCAGACACAAAGGGAGGGCAAAGACTCAAAATGAGTTTTTGCCCTCCCTTTGTGACAACGTTTGTCCCTTCGGCTGAAAGCCGCCGTTTTGCTGACTCAAAAACCAATTATGGTATAATGGGGAATCTATCCACGCTTCTTCGGCACGAACATGCGGAAGTCAAAGCGGCGCGGGACATCCGTCTCCGCCGGGTCAAAAGCGCGTCCGGCGGCATCGGCTCGCGCACGGGCAATGTCGAGATAGAGATTGGTCAGCGAGATCTCGCCCTCCCGGATATCGGTCACAGACAGCCCGCCGTCGCGCATCAGGACCGCCTCCGCGCGGTCGGTATCGCCCTGCCGCAGGAGCGCGAAAGCATATGTCATCGCGGTGCGCCCGTCCGCCTGCACGGCGGCAGGTGACGCCTCGTACGCGGCAACGACCCGGTCGTTCATCCCGGCGCGGAGCGCCATGGCAAACGCCTGCCGTGCCAGCGACACATCGCCCGGCAAAAGGCGGTGCGCCTCCAGTGCGCTGTCGGCGGCGGCACGGTCATCCCCGTTCAGCCGCTCAACCTGCGCCCGCAGAAACAGGGCCGTCGGTGTGACGCGCAGTGCCAGTGCCGCGGCAACAGCCTCCCCTGCGTCACGCAAGCGCCCATCCGCCAACGCGATTGCCGCCAGATGCAGCTGCTTCTCGTGACAGTCGGCAGATGCCCGCACGCGCTCCGTCCACTCGCGCTGAAACATCCACGATGCAGGCGGGCAGAGACTGCCCTGCCCTTCCGGTGCCAGTGTGCCGCATTCCAGCAGGCGTACCCAATCCGCCTGCTCCGCGCCAACCTGCCCGAAATCCAACTGCGGGCACATTAACGGCTCGCCGTCGCGGGCGCGGCGCAGATTCTCCAACGCCCCCCAGCCGGAGCCGGAGCAGATCACCCGCTCCGCCGGACGTTTCGCCATCGCCCGCGTGTTTTCCAGCCATAAATCCAGTCCGGCAGCGGGGCAAAGCACCTCCAGCCGCTCCCGTACCTCGTCGCGCGCACCGTTCCAATCACCGTGGACACGGGCAGGATCGGCGGACAGCGCCCCGTATGCCTCCACCCACTCCCAGGCGGTCAGCGGCGGCATGGGCAGGCACTCATACTGCGTATGTGCCAGCCCAGCCTGTATTTCCACATAGCGTCCCGGCTCACCGGCAGTCAGGAATTCCTGCCAGCGTGCGCCGCCCTCGCCCTGTCCCCAGACAAACAGCTTGCGCCCCTGCAGGCGGGCAGTGGAGGTCTGGCAGAAGCCGTAGCCGTTTTCGTCCAGATACGCCGTGAACTTGCGCGCCGCATCCGGAATCTTCCAGAAATAATCAATGGCGACCGGATTTCGGGACGGGTACGTGATGTCTGTCCCGCCCGATACCGGAACGGGATTTTTACCCACGATGCCGCCCTTGTTGTTATAGGAAACCGTTGCATCTATGACGTTCCGGGCGCGGGGGTTCTCCCGGACAGCCATATTCGTCCACCAGTACATGGGCACTGTTTCACGATTCGGATTGACAATGCGCATCCGCCCCAGCAGGACGCGGGATTCTTCCGGCAGGAAGAAATCCATCTGGTAGACACAGCGCCGGATGCGTTCAAATTCATACATCCGCAGCACGGGTGTGCCGTCATCCAGCGCAGTCTGCGCGGCAAAAATCTGCGAGCAGGTGAACGGGTGGTGCCCGATCATGCCGCAATTAAACTCGATGCCACCCGCCAGCCACGCGTTGCGCACGGCAAGATTGCAGGGTCGCACGACAGGATTGCGGTAAAGCAGCTCACGCCCGGCAACCTTGTCGTACAGTGACCACAGCCGCCCGCCCAACGCCGGCAGGAACAGCGCCTTCAGGTACCGGTTCTCAAACTCTATGCCCACATAGACCGTCGGCTCCTCCGCCCGGTCGTACAGATCCTGCATCCGATAGGGGAACAGGGAGCGCAGACCGCCGTAGCCGATAAACAGCCCGTCATCCTCATCCAGTGCCGAGCGGGTCAACGCCTGCACATTGGTCATTTCGTACAGGGAAGGCAGTGTGGATTCGCCGTTGAAATGGGCGGACGGAAGCGTCACGTTCACAATACGCATACTCATGGGTTACAATATCCTTTCCGCATAGGTCAGATTCACTTCACGCAGAGAACCGTTACGGACCCGATGATGAATTCCACGCCGGTGAGGCTGTAGAACAGCAGATCATCCGTCCCGACAGGCGGCGTGCTGGAGAAAATCAACGTCAGGTGCCGGCTGTCGGCGGGGTCGCGCTTGACGGTGTAGCTCACCTCCGCGCTGTTCTGGACTCCGCCCGTCATATGGAGCATCACAAAGGCGCCGCGCCCACCGGAGGTTGTAAGATTGCCGCGCGTGTCGTAGACATCCAGCGTGATGACATAGCGGTTGCCGCCCTGGAGCACAGGGCTGATTGACTTCATCATGAAATTCTTGTTGCAGTAGTAGATACGTTCACCGAATCCGAGCGCACGCAGTTTCTCAGCCGTCTCATCGTCCAGCGCAGAGAGTTGCGCGTAGCCGTCCACCCCGGTTTCAAGCAGTTTGTCGTCCGTGAAATCAAAGGTATACATGCCGAACAGCTCCTCGGCTGTGGGATAGGTGAACTCCTTGTGCGTTTCAAAGCGCGTCGGCTTGACGGATTTAGCTGCCGTAACGGTAAAGTCGCCGAAGTACACATCCGGGTAAGCGGCAGGCTGGTTGCTGAGGAAGAACTTCAGCGAGGTCTCGCCGGTATTCCCCACCGTCCAGTCAATCTCAAAATGCCATAATCCCTCGCCGGTCAGCAGTCCCTGCGCCAACACCCGGTTGCCCGGTGTCGAATCCATCGCCAGCAGGTAGACCGTTGTGCCGTTCTGCGGTACCAGCGGAGACGCGATATACGCATCCAGCGACAGGTGATACGACTGGCCTTCCGTATAGAACCGCGGATCTGCCAATCCGGTAAAGTCGCCAAACCCGTCGGTCAGATGCAGAACCGTACCGGTCGTGAAGCCGGAGGACGCATTCTCAATGGCGGCACGCACCGCCGCATCCGGGATAGCCGAAACCGACATCGCGGTACCGGTTCCGATAGTCACCTCATCCGACCAGCGGAAGGTATGCCCGTTCTCCAGCTGTTCCCGCGACGGATTGCGGTTGGACGCCTTGGAAATGTCGATATTCCCCACGTACACCTGCCCGCCGTCCGCAAAGGTCAGACGCATACCGTTGCCTTTCTCGTCCCCTTTGGCTTCCCACTGGAAATACAGAGTCGCCGTCTTACCGGCGCGCACCGCCTGCGCACCGACTGCCCGCAGAGCTGCCCCGTCCCGTGTCATCTCCAGCGTTGCCGTACCGTCAGCGGTCGCGTACACAGTCACGCAGAGTGTGTACATCTTTCCGTCCTCGAACAGGAAAGGCAGCAGGGTCAGCCCGTCCAGTGTAAGCGTACTGCTATCCATCACCAGCACGCGACCGGAAAAGCCGTCGCCGGTTTCCAACGCCGCACGGACATCCGCATCGGATACGCGGGATACCAGCCGCCGCACTGCGCCGGTGGTCGGCATGGTGTGCCATGTCCAGTCATAGGTCACGGTGTGCGCAAAATCCTTCTCGGTGGGCGCAATGACCGCCGCCTCTATGACGGGGGATCTCCGGTTCTTCACAGTGAAAAGATCCTGCTCCGTCCACTGATCCGACACGGTGTAATCGCACTTGAGGTCGCTGGATATCTTGGTGTTGCCGGTAAACGTACAGCCCCAGAAGCCGATATCGTGTATTTCCTTGGCGATCTTGCGCAGCTTGCGGCCGGTGCCCCGGTTGAGCGCATCTATCTGGATACTGCCGCCGCCGTCAAAGGTGCAGTTGATAAAGTCAATGTTGCCGGGCAGAGGCCCCTCCACGCTGCCCTCCACCATAATCCACGTCGCCAGCGTTTCAAAGCGGCAGTTCTCCACACGCAGGTCACGCAGGAACCGGAAAGTGCCGGTGAAGCGGCTGTTGGTGATGGTGGATCCCGGCGCACCGGTCGCGCGGTTGGCAACCACAAACCCGGTCTTTACGTTGTTCAGCGTCTCGCCGTACTCCAGCGTCACCGTGGAGGAGCCGTCCGCATTGTTGACAACGCGGCGCACCGTTCCGGTTCCGCAGAAGGCACCGTTTCCAAGGTCGTAGACATCCACCACATCACCGATACGGTATCCGGGCGAGATGCGGCGCCCCTGAAGCCAAAGTTCATAGTTGACGGCGGTAAAGACGTTGTCATCGGCAACTTCCGTGATATACCCCAGCGTATTGCTGATATTGAAAACATCGTCGTACAGCACGCCGACATCGCACTCATTCCAGTGGATGGGCAGACGGTTGTCCTTGCAGTGGTAGCCGTCCCGCCACGAGACCATATGTATCTCACGCCCGTCTTCCGTATCCGGCAGCATATCCACATTTTCGAAGTACATTTCGGCGTTATTGCCCTTTATCGCCATGATGAAGGACGGTGCCTGCCGGATGGTGATATTCTCAAATACCAGCGCACCGCCGCATCCGCCGATGTAGATCGCCTCGCTGTAGGCATGCCCGATGCCGGGATTGGGCAGGAACACGAGATCCCCGCGCGCACAGTCGGGCGAGGATGCATACGTGACCTTGACCTGCCGCTCCCCGGTACGCTCCATCGCGCGAAGGAACCGGTGCGGACGCCCCTGCACACCCTCGTTATACCGGATAGCAAACCCGTTGACGGCAGTGAAATCATAGGAGGCGAGGTACGGCTCCCGGTCAACCGAGAAGGCAACGGTCTTTCCGTCCACCGACTCCACGCGCCCCACCAGGTACACCGACTCTGCCATATCGAACACGCAGTTCTCCAGCCGGATATCTTTACACCCAGCCAAAGCAAAGAAGGACAGTCCCGGCTTCATGCGGAAAATGGCGCCTTGGCCGTCCAGCGTGACCCCCGAAGCATCCTTCATGGAAAAGGGACTGCGGAACACTGCGGCTGTGTTGGTCGCGGTACCGACATAGTAAGTCTTCCCTGCCTCAAAGCGAAGCGTCGCCTGCCGCTCAACAGCGGCACGAACCGCCTCGCTGATCGCAGGACCGTCATCGGTCACGCCATCGCCCACGACACCGAAATCGGTTGCCAGCAGTATATCGGCGGTTTTGGCACCCGCTTCGCTCGCCGCGTGTCCCGGCTCGGCTGTCAAAGGCTCCTCTGTCTCACTGTCCGGCGGCGCAACGGTTTCGGTCACGGATTCGCCGGCAACCGTCTCGCTGTCCTCCGGCTCCGTAAACTCCCCGATCGGCTCATCGGAACCGGTGGTACTGCCGGCGGACGTTTCCTCTCCGCTCCCACCGCGGCAGGCGACCAGCACGGCTGTCATGCAAAGCCCTATCGTAAGCGCACACAGGGCGCACAGAATGTATCTTTTCCTCATGATCGCATTCTCCTTTACGGAACGCAAGGCATCACCGCACGCCGCGTGGCTAAAGCCGTGGCGGCACTATGCCCGCATAAATTCCGTCACATTTTCACAAAACCGCTTCGCGCAGGATGAGGTGCGCGCGGAAGTATGGTTGCGTCCGGCGGCGCATCCGTGCCACCGTCATGGTGCGGCATTGCCACAAAAAACGTGCGGCGGATCGGCGGCATCTTCCCCTTCACTCTCAGCAAAGATTCACAGGGAAGCGCTGATCAAACCGAGCCGATTCAACTTCGGTTTTAATCAGCACTTCCTTGGCAGAGAGAACGAACATGGTCTGCTCTGCTCCAAAACTGCTCAGACTGACGGGAATCTGTCCGCCGCTCGCCGCACGCGGGATACGCAGAGATTCCTCTTATTCAGACAGGCGGTGTCCGCTTATCCGCGTCCCTGCCGCTTTTCCCAGATGGCGCGGTTGCGGGCAACCTCCTCGGGGTCAAGCGTCCGCTCCGGATAGGAGGAACACGGGAGCACCTGATCCCCGGCAACGGCTGCATTCGTGCAGGCGTTGTCATGCCGCCATGCATCGCGCTCTTCCTTGTTGCGCAGGTTCGGCACCTTGATGGGCATATTGCCGTTCAGGATGGAACGGAACGCCAGGATGCCGCAGATGCCCATATCCACCGCCTGATACACGTCGATGGACCACTTGCCGTCCTCATGCCCCAGGATCTTCTCGATGAAGAAGTGGGTGGGATAGAAGTCACTGCCGCCGTGCGTTGCCACGCCGCTGTTCTTTGCCAGCTCCGCCGAGACGAATTTCTCCGGCACGATGTAGCGGTTCTCCCCGGCGCAGGTCTGCGTGGCAGATTCCTGATACAGGCGCACCTTCTCGCCCTCCGCATCCGCGCAGGTGCCGAGGAAGCCCTTGGTTCCGAACACCTTGTAGGAAGTCTGAGCCGGCTCACGCTTGAGCGCACCGTGAATGGATTTTACGGTCGCGCCGTTGTCCAGCGTCACCATCTCAATGCCGCTGGCGTGACCGCCGGCGTGACCAAGGTGGTAGAACTCCTCAATGGGCGGATTCTCAAATCCGACCACCTGCACAGGGCGGTGCCCGGTGATGGTCATGATCGGCCCCAACGAATGCGTGCAATAGAAGGTGGGGCAAAGGTGGTTGCGCCAGTGGTTCGGATCGCCGTAAGTGATGTCCAGCCAGCACGCGGCACAGTCGTGGATATACTCACCCTCGGCATAGGTGACGTCGCCGATGTCACCCTCGCGGTAGCGCCGCCACATTTCAAAGGTCAGATCCATGTAGCAGTAGTTCTCGGCGTAAGCGTAGACCAGCCCGGTCTCCTCCACCGTCTCGATCAGCTCGACCGCCTGCGCCATCGTCTCGCTTGGCAGAACCTCAGACAGCACATGCTTGCCCGCCTTCAGGCAACGAATGGCAAAGGTAGCATGCTCGGTCGCATAGTTCGCCAGCACGACGGCGTCCATGTCATACTGGATGAAGTCATCAAAGGACTCAAAGCACGCAATGTGCAATCCAGCATTCTCGGCGTTCTGACGCGCCAGGTCCAGCAATGGCGTATACTTATCACAGACTGCCACCAGTTCCGCCTCGGGGTGATGCAGCAGTACCTGAATCATGGAGTTGCCCCTGGCACCTCCGAACACGCCAATACGCAGTTTTCTTTCCATGATATTCCCTTTCTTTGGTACGAGTATCAGCGCAGCCACAGTCAGTACCGCGACATATATTTACGGTTGCGCTGTTTTTTATGCAGGCAGGAGCCTGTCATAAACGTCATGCAAAAGTCCCGGAGTCGCAACGCACAAGTCCCGGCAGGACAGTACACGTAGCGACGACGACACAGGCGCGCCGTCATAGGGCGGAGCTGCCTCAATGCTTTCTCGCGTTCTTGGGCTTTACGCGGATATACACCGTATGCCCGTTCGGATTGTCTGCGTTGTTCTCATTCGCAGTACGCAGTTCGAAATCATCAAAGGAATTGAGAAAGGAGGTCAGCTTCTTGTGCCCATAATTGCGCACGTCGAAATCAGGGTACCGCTGTGTCAGGACATCCCCGATACGGGAAGCCATCATCCAGCCGTCCTCGTCCGAGAAGTTGGCGAGCTGCTGAAGGATGGTTCCGCGGATAGAGGACAGGTCGGTCTGCGAGGTGCTGGCATCCCGCCCGGCGGCGGGTGCAGCAGCAGTTTTATCGGAATCGGAATCCGCAGACTGGGCGGTTTTCCCGATTTTATCTATAAATTTGAATTCGTTGCAGGCGGTGACGAAGGGACGCGGCGTTTTCTTCTCGCCCATTCCGATGACCAGCATGCCCGCCTCACGCAGGCGCGCCGCCAGACGGGTAAAGTCGCTGTCAGAGGACACAAGGCAGAACCCCTCCACGCGTCCCGTGTACAGAATGTCCATCGCGTCAATAATCAGCGCGGAGTCCGTAGAGTTTTTCCCGGTCGTGTAGCTGTACTGCTGCATGGGCGTAAGCGAATACTCCAGCAGGACGGATTTCCAGCCCTGCATTTCGTTGCGCGTCCAGTCCGCGTAAATGCGCTTATAGGTAACGATACCGCGCGCTGTCGCCTCATCAATAATGACCTTAATGTAGGCGGGGGAGACGTTGTCGGCGTCTATCAGAACCGCCAACCGTTTTTCCTCGGTACTGTACTCGTTACTCATAGCATATCCCTGCCCGCGCACGGGCAGGTTCTCCTTCCTTCGTCTGCAATTGAATTCCGCAAGGATATATTAGCACAGAACGACCGAAAAGTCAAGTAGAAGTGACACAATAATCCGGAAATCAATTCTCGGATTTTATACAGGATACACCACACGGAAACCGCGGAGAATCCTTGCAGGTCGTTATAAACGGATCTGATTTCTGCGAAATATAGAGGCAGACAATTGAAAAAATCAAGAGGTTGTGGTATAATGGGATCATTGAGTAGCTTTGCTGTCGTTAAGGTAACCTACGGGCAGGCGACATCTTGGTGATGCTTAACGGCGAAAAAGTTGTTCTTGAGCTTGTTCAGCATGAAATTTTAGAGACGCCTGTTACGACATACAATTTTGAGGTTGCTGATTTTCATACCTATTATGTAGGAACATATAATGTTCTCGTGCATAACAAATGCAAAGTTCAATTATCACAAAAACTCGATTATATTTTTGGCAATGCAACTGGGGATAAACACAATATTGATCGTGCACAAGGACTTTTAGAGCAGGTTCAAAGTATAGGCATTAACGACACACCCAAAGGCAGACAGTACATGTTAGAACAGCTAATGGAAATTCCCGATGCAGTTAGTGAATCACACATAAGGAATAGGTATAGTTCTCTCCTTTGTGGACCTAATGGGGTAAAACAGATGGACACAATTTGGGAAAGCGGAAAACTTATCACAATATATATTTTTGGGAGAAAATGATGAATGTAAGTAAAGATAATTGGGATATACAAGAAATCAATTTTAAGCAGTTCACTACTTTAAAGGAAAACACATTTACCATCGGTGATGCTTTTAATTACCCCACTCAATACTTTTTATTATCCGAACATCATAACGAATTTCAAATATTAATTGAACAATCTTCTATAGGTCTTCATGATGTTCCGTTTATTTCGTTTTTGGATAAAAATCAAACTCTGCTTTGTCTTACTGATTCCTGTGTAGTGATTGACTACAAGAATAAAGCTGTACGCTTACAGCAGAAATTAAACACTCCATGTATAGATATTGTTTGTATAGATGATATTGCATATATTGTGTGTGAGGCAGACATTATAAAATATTCTGTGAAGGATAACTCACTGTTTGATCCAGTATACTTATCGGACGCAGTAAAAGAGATTTCTGATCAGAACGGGATTTGCCTAGTAACCCTATACGATGGCAATTTCATTACTTTGCCATACTAATCTGTGTATTCGCTTCCTCCATAAATCAAACACGAGAACTTTCAAAAATTCAATCATCGGGATTCGTTTACTGGCAAAGAGATTATCTTTATGATATAGCCCCATATACTTAAACTCGGCTGATTCCTTCTACATTGAGAGGACACCGCTCATTGACGGTGCCCTCTATCCCGACCACTGTATTTGATTTTTCAACGAAGCAAATTCTCAAACTGTGTGGCATAATTATGATGCTTGGGGTAACCGTGTAGGTGGCGCATGGGTGGTACATGATCAGGACATCTACAAGAATCTGTTTTATGCCAATCCCTTCCGTTATCGAGGGTATTATCAGGACAGCGAAACGGGATTCTATTACTGTGGAAACAGATATTACGATCCTGCAATCGGACGATTCATTAATGCTGACAGTACCAACACCCTGATGAATACTCCTATGGCATACACCGACAAGAATCTCTGTGCGTACTGCGATAATAACCCGGTAATGCGTATAGACAACGGTGGTGAGTTTTGGGATACAGTATTCGATGTTGTGTCTCTTTGCTTCAGCGTTGTTGACGTCATCAAAAACCCTGATGATCCTTGGGCTTGGGTTGGACTTGCAGCAGACGTTGTATCTCTTGCTGTTCCCTTTGCTACTGGCGGCGGCACGGTTGTTAAAGCTGTGTCCAAAGCTGATGATATTGTAGATTTTAGCGAAGACAGCAGATCGGGTAACAGACACAGCAGACTTTCATCATTGCGACAACCTCAAAGCATTTGGGAGTTTTTTCCGAATTATTTTGTCAAAGCGCCGCAATCCGCACAAAAGCGCCACGACCTTTCGATCGTGGCGCTTTTGTGACAGGCTTGAACAGCCGCCTTTGCGGGAAACAGGGTGATTACTTGCCCTGCATGCCGGTCTCGTAAGACTGGATCATCTTCTTAGACATGACACCCGTACGACTCCTACTTTTTGCTCCGAGCTTATTCAGCCATTTTTCGGTGTTTTTGCCCGTAAAGATCTTGATTTCAAGCTTCGCCGTATCATTTTCTTCTGATGTGACTATGATTTTATCAATATATTGGGCAACAAATTCGTTTGTAATCATCCCCGTGCTTGCGTCCCGCACGGCGGCATCCAACCTTGCCTTTACCTCGCCGATGTGCTTGCGGTATTCCTCCTTTGTGAACATCTGTTCCTCCAGTTCTGTGAGCGCTTTCTGCGCGTCCTCTGCCTCCCGGTCGCAGGCGGCGGTCATGGATTTAAAATTTGCCGTCGTAATGGCACCTGTCGTTACCAGCTCGAGAAGTTTATTTTTCTTTTGGTCGGCAAGTGCTATAATCCGTTTTTGTTCTTCAATCTGTCCCGCGGTTTCATCATCTGCTTCCATTGACCGGAACATTTCCTCGTAGTTTGCAAGCAGGGCTTCCACATCCACTCGCGTTTCGCTGAACACCTCGAACAGGATGGGCTTGATCTCATCCTCGTAGATTGGGAAAGACGGGCAGGAATCAGCACCGTTGTTAATCTTGCCTGAGCAGACCCATTTGGAATTGACCGTGCCATCCTTGCTTTTGGATTCACGACGGTAATATGCGGCACCGCAATGGGCGCAGTATAATTTTCCTGTCAGGAGATTGGCGTGGTTGCAGATACCCTGACGATTTTTTACATCCTCGCTTCTGCGAGTCAATACCTCATTTGCTTTATCCCATAGTTCCTCGGATACGATGGCGGGAACAATTTCTCCCGTTTCGTCTTTAAACATGACCCATTCTTCGGGAGGCAAAAACTTCTGCTTTTTTGTAAACATATCTACAATACGAACCTTGTTGCCTACATAATAACCCTTATATTTCGGATTGGATATGATACCCGACATTGTGGTATGAGCAATTTTGTTGCCGTTGTAATTACGGTATCCCTGTTCGTAAAACAGCGTTTCGAGTTGCTTCATGCTGTATTCGCCTGTCGCGTAAAGTCTGAACAAATCACGCACCATCGGTGCCTGGCTTTCGTCAATGACAAGACGTTTTTCATCCTTTTTATATCCGAAGATACGGCTGTTGCCAAGAACCACATTGGACTTGATAGCTTGCTGATGCCCGAATTTGACACGCGATGAGAGCTTGCGAAGCTCATCCTGCGCAATGGAAGACATAATTGTAAGCCGAAGCTCTGCATCCTCATCAAGCGTATTGATGTTATCATTTTGGAAAAATACGCCCACTCCCCATCCGAGCAATTCTCTTGTATATTGCAGAGAGTCAAGCGTATTACGGGCAAATCGGGAGATTTCCTTTGTTATAATAAGGTCAAATGCACCCTCTTTAGCATCGGCAATCATCTCATTGAAATGTTTTCTCTTCTTCGTAGAGATACCGGAAAGCCCCTCGTCAACATATCCCGGAACATATGTCCATGCGCGGTTTCTCCTGATCAAGTCTTCATAATATGCAATCTGGTTATCGAGTGAGTTGAGCTGTTCATCGCTTTCGGAAGAAACGCGTGCGTAATATGTGACCCGCAGGGGGATATCATATATTGATTTGGTTCGTAATAACGCTCTGATATTTAAGATATCCATATCATCGCCCTTTCGTAAATTCGTTTTATCATCATCTATCGATTACATTATACCATAATCAATCTTGCATTGCAATACAGAAATCGAAATTTGTCAAATAATATCTTCGACAAACATTTATGTATCGGAGTGCTTAAAGCACTCCGAGGTGAACCCGCTCACCTTTCGTTCCTTTCCGGATAGCGTTTTGCTTTTCTTGCGGCAATCTTTTCGGTCATTCTCTTGTATTCTTTCTCTGAGATTGTATTGCTCTCATACAGATAACGATTGAAATAATTAAGCCAGATATCCTCTGCCATGCGTTTTTCGCGTTCTTCGTCAGTTATAACTTTCCCCATCCGGTTACCTCGTTCTTTCAGGATTTTTCAGATATATTTTCCTCTCTTCGAGGGAAAATAATACAGATAATAATGTGATAAGGTGTTCGGCGTGAAGTGGATCTTCCTGCCATCCTCAAAGCTGACCGAATTGACAATAAAATGGTTGTGTATTCTCTGAACGCCGCTGTCGTCATGTGCATCCAGATGCGTGGCAACCAAAACCTCGTATCCCGGAAAAGACTTCCCGGCAAATTCCAGACCGATGCGGTGGGCTTCTTCGTAAGACCTGATTTCCCCCGGCAGAAAGGACTGCACATACTGATAGAAGTAAGTGCCCGATGCTTTGCCGTAAAGATTTTTGGTTGCCATGAATTCTTCATAAGCGTGTTGACCGAGGCAGTTGACACCGCCGACATACTGCCGCCCATCGGAATCCACGGTTTTCTTCTCCTGCACGCAATAGTTGATACACCCACGCATGGCACTTGGTGTCTGCTTGCTCTCCTTAATGAAAATAACAGTTGCCATAGAACATCAACCTCCGCCCTGTATCACTGCATCGGTGTCGGCATACAGCCTGTTGATTGCCTCATAGCACCGACCGATGCCGTCAGCCGTCGCGGTCAGATTGACCGTCCGCACCACGCCCTGATGTGAAAGCATGGTGAGTTGATTAAGATTGCGACTGATACATTTCAGCTCATGAAGAACCGGCTTCAGTTCTTCAATCTGATAGATTGTCTTACCGAGTGCAGAGATGCGAAGGTATTCACCGATGCCCATGCCGGTACCGGCGGCAATCTTTTCGATTGCTTTCCATTCGCCCTCTGTCACCCAAAAGGACTTTTTTCTGTTTCGTTTGCGACCTTGTTTGGTCAAATAATGATCATCTCCATTCCGTAATAAAAGTGGGGGCGCGTAAGCGCGGGGCTTCTGCCCCAAAAATAAATGCGTTTGGCTCCGGCCGCCTTTGGCGGTGGGAGTCCAAACGCTCTGCTTGCCCTGTCGGGGCGGCGTGCCGCAACGGCGGGCAAATCGTTCCGGCTCCATTTTTCTAATGGCTGAAAAAAAGAAAATTGTTATTAAGTCATCGGCATCATCCTTTCTTTTTGATAATATGGGAGCAGTGTTTAAAAATACAGACCGATAAAGCAAGTCTTGCTTTTTTCATCTTTCGGCAAGATATGCTTATCTATTTTTGGCGTAGCAAGCGTATCATTTTTTTGAATGAAAAAATATTCTTCTGATATTTTTATTTAGGTTGACAACATCCTAAAATAATGGTATAATAATATCATAAAATTGAAAGAAGGTATGGGCATGAACATCAACACAAATCAGATCGTACCGATCTCAGAGGCAAATCAGAATTTTTCCAAGGTTGCCCGTATGGTAGAAAAGAGCGGAACGGTATATATTTTTAAGAACAATAAGCCGAAGTATAAACTGACAGATATTGAAGGTGACACGACGATTGAAATGACTGACGATGAAAAGATCGATTTTGTCGCCGCGCGTGTCCTACGTGAGTACCGGCGCGCATTTGAGGAGTTGGCAAAATGATCAGGTTCAGTCAGGAAAAGGTGCTGCTCCTTCATCGGCTGATCACCGAAGAAACCGGTGGAGACCCGAATGTCCGGGATCTGAATTTGCTTGACAGTGCCCTTGAATCTGCATTTCAAACATTCGATGGGAAAGAACTGTATCCCACCAAAGAAGAAAAAGGGGCAAGACTCGGATTTGCCCTCATATCCAATCATGCTTTTGTTGACGGCAATAAGCGCATCGGAATGTATGTGCTTTTGACATTCCTTGAAACAAACGGCATTAAGATCCGCCCGACGGTTGACGATGTTGCCCGTGTGGGACTTGCTGTTGCCGCAGGTGAAATGGGATATGAAGAATTGCTCTCATGGATCTATGAGAACGAATAACACCGGCAGATATTGTACTGTAAAAGATCTGGCGTAACAAACGAAACAGCGATCCCAAGTGGTCGTACTGTTCCCCTTGTTACGCCATTTTACATACCATACAGGTGTATATGGGGGCAGTATATAAATACAAATTGATTTTCTCGGCAATCTATGGTATACTATAAAAAAACAATTCCGGAGGTATCCATGGCAAGAATCAGATATCTGATCCGGCGGCTGTCGGTGCAGACGAAAAGCATTATCATGGGAGACGGCGACACCTGACAGGAGGACAACGCCATTTTCTTTCAGGCTATGTGCATCCTCCGTGGGGAGAAATACAAAGAGCCCACCTCGGACACGCTGATCTCCGATCTTGTGGAGGCAATCCTCTACCTTGACTTCAAAGGAATATTTGATCGGGACGCGGATAACCCGAAAGCGGCGATCATGCAAAAAAAGACCGAAGCCATGTTTTCCCCGGAGGGGATTACATTGAACTTCGGTCAGGAAGACGCACGCTATCTCGCCTTTGAACGCTCGGGCAGTATGAGCCGGAACGCTATACTTTCCTTTGTCCGTGCCGACATCTATGAGGAGCTTTCCCGCCGGATGACGGTCGGCATGACACTTGGCGTTTGCCAATTGTCCAAGCTCTACGCCTATAACGGTCTGCTGTTTTCGAGCGGAACACGCATAGAAACGGATATGCTGTGGGACAAGGATGCGATCGTTGTCATCGATAACCCGACGGCTGTCTATCCGGATGTGGATATCATTACCGTGGAAGATAAGACAGGTATCGGCGATGTCCGCAGCTACGAGAGAGTCGAGGAAAAGAGCGATATCAAGGTCACGCTGTTTGACGGTGAGGGCGTTATTTCTCCTGCGTTTGCGGAAGAAATCGATCGGTTGTACTGCGGAAAACACATTCATACCTCCTTCCAGATCCGCATGCCGTATATCAAGGGCATGGTGCATGAGGTGGACTTTCACGGACTGTTCCGTGAGGCAACCGTCACAAAAATCACGGATTTGTGGGGTGTGGAACATCCCATCGAACGCGTCCGGATGATTCTGACTAAGAGCCAGTTCAAGGGCTGCGGTTGGATGACGGAAAACGGGCTGACCTTTGAGGAATATCTGAAACGCCTGCGCTCCTACCGTCATACGCTGTATATTACGGGTGTAAACCGCACGGATAGTGAACAGTTTACCGATCTGAACTATCAGTTCCTTTCTACCCTCGCACTGAGCGGCGAGCAGTTCAGACCGGTTGACAAGCCGTTTGACTGGATGAAAGAGCATATGGACAGAGAGGATGAGCAAAACGACAGCGACTCCGAATCGTGGCTGACCAAAACGACCGAGGAGATCTATTACCGCCTTCTCAACGACGAATGGTTTCAGTTCGATTACTATGTCGACCACGCACCGAAAAATCCGAAAAGCCGCCGCTACCGTCTTGCCGAAATGCTTCACCGCAATGACCTTTTGCTCGCGGAAAAAGAGTACCGGCGGGAGCTTGACCGCGCCGCGGATACCATTTTGCGGAATTTTGCCTGCGGCAATCTGCTCGTGCGCGGAGGGGTTGCCTATCTTTCGGCGGATCTGACTTTGTTTCTTGCCGAACTGCTGAAGCCGCATACGGACGGCAACAGAAATGCGGAGGAGATCTACCGGGAGCTGCTTGACGCGCGTTGCCGTTACACAACCGCCTACGGTCTGACCGGCAGTCACATGACGGCAATTCTGCGCAATCCGCATATCGCAAAAAATGAGGAGGTTGTGGTAACTCCTCCTTATCGGGAGGCTTTCATTCGCCGGCGGTATCTTTCCCACCTGCGCGGTGTCGTCATGGTTGAGCCGTGGTCGCTGATTGCCGAACGACTGGGCGGCGCGGACTATGACGGGGATATGGTCAAAGTCATCCGTGAGCCGGTCATATGTGAAAGTATCGCCTCTCACTATAAGGAAACGGCAAATCCATTTGAAGACCGATTCGCAAGCCGTAACAATCTGCCCCTGCTCAGTATTCCGACTGCCGAACCGCAGTTGCGGGATGCAAATGACCTGCACGCTCGGTTTGAGGCAGTCAAGAGCACCTTTTCCTCGCGTGTCGGGCAGATTTCCAATGCCGCGCTTGACCGCAGTATTCTCGCTTACGATGAAAATGCGGATGCCGACATCAAGGAAAAGTGCAGACAGGAAACCGAAACGCTTGCTATCCTGACAGGGCTTGAGATCGACTCTGCCAAAAGCGGCATCCAGCCCGACCTGTCGGCATACCTGCACACCGACGACAAGCCGCGCAGCCGGTATCTGAAATACAAGCGACTGCTTGAGGATGCGGAAGACCGCCCTGCATGGTATGAGGACACCTTTGCGGAGCAAATGAAGGACTATATCGACGGCACGGATTGGGAGAGCGTCACGGCAAATGTAGAGAAGCTGCCGTACTATGCCCACATGCTGAAAAAGCACACGCCACGAAAAGTGATAAAACCTGCACCATCCGCAGAACTGTTCACTTTTGCCAGACATCCGAATTGGAAAGATAACCTTGACCCGTCACTGTTCCCGCCGATTCGGGAGCTGATCGACACCTATGACCGTTGCCTGCGGCGTATTCGGTCGCACAAGCACCCAACGCCCGGCAACTCCAAGCGCCGGGACATTGACCGTAGCAAAAGGAAGTTGTCACTTTCGTTTTAGACTTCAAATATGGTTTATCGCATGAATGGAACGTAAATCAGTCTCTTATTCCACAGAATGATTGTTATTTTGACCTATTGGTAATGGGTCAGAACTCAGGAAATGAGATTTTTCCCTCCCATTCAGCGTCCGGCGGCACGCCGAGGATGGATACAATGGTGGGAGCGATATCCTTAATGCTAACTCCGGTAAGTTCACCCTTTCCCAAAAAGCAGGAACCGCTGGCCATAAATGGGATGATCATATCTTCAGGAATATCAATACCGTGTACATTCCCGTGCCCACCGTGATCTGTTGTAAAAATCACCTGATACGCTTCCGGCAACACGGAACAGACTTTTTCCGCCATGTCCCAGCATCGATTTATCGCACGCATATATGCATCTGACATCCAACCATACATATGCCCCGCCTCGTCAGGAATTCCGAGATACAAAAATACGAAATCAGGAAGATTTTCCGGAATATACCGTATCGCTGCCTCAGTGGAAAGTTCACTTGCTTTTTCAAATCCAAGACGAATGCCGGAATCATATTGCGAATGCACCAATGCCCCCGGATGCGCCAGGTCACGCAGTTCTTCCCAATTGTAGAAAAATGCGCAACTCTTTCCGTATGCGTTCAACTGTTCACACAAACCATTGAGTGGGCGTTCTGGTTTGACATACTCAAGACCAAACGTGCCGTGGCGCGCAGGCTCCACGCTGTAGAAAAGCGACATGTGTGCAGGCGTCGTAATCGGAGGAACAACGGTCGTTGCGTTCATCGTCCATGCTCCGTCCTTCCTCATTCTCAGATACAGTGAACGTGTGCAGTTATCCAATGCATCCGATCGTACACCATCAAACAGAATTAAAATTACTTTGTTATCCATACTGTTACTCTTACTCTCCTTTTTGGGCACTACCGCGCAATAGTACCATCAGAATTGCGCGGAGGCACCCTTACTATTCAGGCAGTTCGATCGACTGCCCTATCCGAGAACGATGCCTTTCTTCAGGATCAGATTTGCATACAAAGCACTTTCCCCTGTTGCAACTACGGCATATGCACGTGCCGCTCGATCATAGAAAGCAAATCGTTCGATATGTCCCATACGCAAACACCCCGGCTCGGATGCTGCCATAATCCCCTCATACGCTTCCCAAATAGAAGTTTCGACAGAATCACCCGGGACAACCTCCATCAGTATGGCATTGCAATCAGCGTATGTATCCAAAGGAAACACGCTCATAATGGCTTGTAAAACATCCGTTCCGGCATGTGCATCCAAACGAATCACTCGACTGTTGAGCGACGCTGCGGGAAAATTTGCGTCTGCAAGTACAATCTCATCGCCATGTCCCATCTCGCATAATACTTTGAGTAATTCAGGAGTCAGCAGTGACGACAGTCCTTTTAACACGATTATCCCCCTTATCTGTAAAGCGGGCCATACTGTCGACAGGCAGCATAATCCGCAGCTTGCGTATCATCGGTGCCGAAAGACGCCCATGCGTGCGGGCGGAACAGAGCATCCAAAGAAACATTGTGCATGGTGACCGGGATACGGAGCATGGATGCCAGTGTGATGAGATCGGCCCCGACGTGGCCGTACACGGTTACGCCGTGATTTGCCCCCCAGTTTGCCATAACGCTGTATACATCGGAAAATGCATTCTCGCCTGTGAGGCGCGGACAAAACCACGTGGTTGGCCATGTCGGATCGGTGCGTCGGTCAATGATACCGTGAATTTCATCCGGTAGATCGGCAGTATATCCTTCCGCAAGCTGGAGTACAGGTCCGATTCCTTCCACGATGTTGAAGCGCAGCATAGTGACGGGCATTTCGGCACGGCACCGAAAGTGGCTGGAGAAACCGCCGCCACGAAAGTATTCGTAATCGGCACGACACCAGTCAGTCGCATCAAGGCAGGCGGCGATATCTGCATCGGTCATGTCCCAGAAAGGCTTCATACATCCCTTGCCCTGTTCGTTTTTGGACGCACCAGAACCGTCAAGTGCCGTTGCACCAGAATTGATCAAATGGATGAAGCCATTCGCTGCAACGCCATCCGGACGCTTACCAGTAACTCGTTCGCACGCGTCGGGGCTCCAATAGGTACGAACATCATGGAAGCAAGGCGCCGAATGAGTGACAAGTGTGCCGAGCATCATGGTGATGCCGTTGCAGGTGTCATTCTCCGTTGCAAACGGTGTCGGTGCTTTCCGACCATTCCAATCAAAAGTCGAGGCAAGAATCGCCTCCGAAAAATCGGCATTTGGAAGCCAATCTGTCCACTGCCGTTGTCCTTGAAAGCCACCTGCTATCGCATTTCGACCAAGTGCTTCCTCGTGCCAACCCAACTCGTCCAGTTTGCTGTTTCCATACAAAATGTCCCGCATAATCAGTGTCATTTTTACGATGAACTCCCAATCATGCTCAGCGGGAATCACTTTGGAATCCGTAATGACGCGAGGGAATGTTTTGACGGCATTCTTGTCGAAACCCTCTCTGCAGTTCGCCCTAACCCACGCAAGGGCGCGCTCATACTCCGCCATGTCATAAATTCCGATCTTCATTCGGCGCAGAATCTCGACCTCATCCACCCATTCGGCGCGGATGCCAAAATACTTTTGTAGTACCGACGCATCACAAAAGCTACCTGCAATGCCCATGGCAACCGCCCCGATATTGACGTACGCTTTGTTTTTTATCCAGCCGACCACGATCGCACAGCGGGCAAATCGCAGAATCTTTTCTGCAACATCCACCGGAATCAAACTGTCATTCTTGTCTTGTACGTCCTTCCCATATATGGAGAAGGCAGGAAGACCGCGTCCAGCATGAGCCGCAAGCACAGCTGCCAGATACACCGCACCGGGGCGCTCAGTACCGTTGAACCCCCACACAGCCTTAATCGTATTTGAATCCATGTCAAATGTTTCAGTTCCATAGCACCAACAGGGTGTGACTGTCAGTGTAGCGACGACATTCTCAGTTGAAAATTGCTCTGCGACACGGGCGGCTTCCGCTCCACTACCAATGGTCGTACAACCGATTACGCACTGGACAGGTGTTCCATCGGGATATTTCAAATTCTCTTCGATTAGGCGTGCTGCATTACGTGCCAGGTCCATCGTCTGCGCTTCCAAACTTTCGCGTACCCCACCCCATCGTCCGTCAATGGCGGGGCGAATGCCGATTTTTGGGTATAGCATCAATCTTCCTCCTCTGCAGTAAAGAAATACACTATAATTATGACACAAAAAGCTGCGAAAATCAAGAAACGCTATTGGCGTATTATTTAAGCAAGATAATCCAATTTTTTCAGCGGCACATTTATTGATTTTCCACATCTGTTATGCTATACTGTCCTTGAAGCGATAGCGGAACAGAGGGAGGCAACTCATGAAAGTTATGCATCGATGCAACAGCGAAAGTAGACAGCATTTCCTGCTGGAACAGTACTACTCGTTTCAGCTAAAACCACGTCTTCTATATGTAGGATATCTGGACAAGGAAAGCGGATGGGCAGAAGAAAAGCATTCGCACGATTTTCTGGAAATTGTTTTCGTCGCAGATGGAACCGGGAAGGTTTTTGTCAACAATAACATACATGAGATTCACAAAGGGGATGTATTGATATATAATGCTGGCGTTTCGCATTTTGAGCAAGGATACCCGAACAATCCGATGGAACTGTTGTTTGTTGCGTACGACAAACTCAAAATTTCCGGTTTGCAACCCAACTGCCTTTTGCCGGAATCTTACGGCTGTCTGTTTCATGGTATGGACATGTATAAGACACTACGAGATTGCTTTGATCAGTTGGTACACGAATTTGAGGCAAACGATCGCTTTTACAGGGAAATCGTGCAAAGCATCTCCCAAACACTCGTTATGTACGTTCTACGCCTGATCAACTGTTCCAAGGATACCTCCGCCTTGCTCGATTCCAGTTTAATTGTAGGTGCTGCCCGTGCATACATGGATGAGCACTTCCGAGAAAAGGTCACATTGGATGATCTTGCGCAGATCTGCTTTACAAACAAATACTATATATCCCATCTTTTCACCCGTATGCAAGGGATCAGCATCGGCAAATACCTTTTACATAAACGAATCGAGAAGGCAAAATATTTGTTGAGTGAGACAACCTTGTCTGCAGAAGCCATTGCCGAACAGGTCGGTTTCCGTGATCCCGCGTACTTTTGCCGGGTGTTCCGCAAGGAAACTGGAAAGCCCCCGGCAGAATGGCGGCGTGCAAAACGAAATGAAACAGTACCGCTGTCAGAATAGAAAATGGGAGTCGTCTGTAATTGTAAATCGAGAGGATAATACGAATATGTTGAATGGTCTTGCATTTGGAAGCTATACATGTAAAACATTTTTATTTGAAGGAAGGGATTGCATCATTGTCTTTCCAGATACGTCGGATGAAAACCGCAACTGGATTATCAAAACTGAGTATTGGTCTGCCTTTCCAGATACAGAAAAAGCATTTTTGAAGAGAGGATTTCATCTTTTGTTCATGGGTAACACCAATCGATGGGCAACCCCTGAAGATTGCCATGCCCGTGCCCGCTTTGCGAAATTTGTTGCAGAACACTACCATCTACGGGAAAAATGCGTGCCGATCGGTATGAGCTGTGGCGGGGCGCATGCGGTCAATTTTGCCGGATTGCATCCCGAATGTATTGCCTCCATGTATTTGGATGCACCGGTTTTGAACTTCTGCTCCTGTCCCGCGTATCTCGGGAAAACGGATATGCTCTGCAACAGCTGGGAAAACGAATTTGTCTTGGCCTATCCCGGAATAACCAAGGGACAGTTATTGAACTTTCCCTGGCATCCAATCAATCGACTGCCTGAATTGATCGCAAATCGTATTCCCATAGCCATTTCTTATGGAACCGAGGATCAAACTGTGCCTTATGCGGAGAACGGTCAGTTGCTGACAGAAGCGTACGAAAAGACCGATATCCCCTTTTTAGCAGTGCCGCGCGATTGGCAAGGACATCATCCGCACGGATTAGCAGACCCGGCTCCGATCGTCGAGTTTATCGTCGAAAATATGTTGTAGTTCTTTAAGGAGATTACACTATGAGAATTGATTGTACTTATGAAACCGAAAATACCACCTCTGAGCTTGAAACATTTGAATGGGACAATCCGTGGTGGGAGCAGGCACCAGACACAAAGAAAACAAGAGTTCTCTATATTGGAGATTCCATTTCATACGGAATACGCCGTCATGCAACCGAGATCAGTGAAAACACCCTTCTGTTTGACAATTTTTCAACCTCAAAGGCATTGGACAATCCATATTTTGCGGATTCTCTTGCACTGTTCGCAAAGCAGGAAAGATACCGTAGTGTCGTGCTCTTTAACAATGGACTACACGGATTTCATTTGAACGACTCCCTGTTTGAGAGGTATTATCGAAAAATGATTGTCTACCTGAAGGAATCCTTCCGAAATATCCCCATAATGGTCGTACTTTCCACAACGGTCGGGGATACAGAGCGACGTGCTTGCATCATACGGAGAAACGCAATTGCCCAAAAAATCGCAAATGAAAACGGATTAGACGTAATTGATCTGTTTGAAGCATCCGAACGGATGACAGAATTGCAGACAGCTGATTTGGTACACTTCAATGAGGAGGGTTTTCATGCGCTTGCAAAGATCGTTGTCGACGCAGTAAAGACCCACCTCTCAGCAAAAGTGAATAAATAGTTTCAACAAAGAAAGATTGGAGGTCCGGGTATGGAAAACGCAAACAGCAACATCATTTATCAAAAACGTCCTGCCAATCTGCCGCACGAGCGTTGGAAGGATGCCACACCGCTCGGAAATGGCGAAGCTGGCGCACTTGTTTTCGGCGATGTAGGACGGGAACGCATCCGTTTTACCCGCGCGGATGTGTGGGACGGCGGCAGAAATATGCCGCCCCCGGATGTCAGTGATACGCTCCCGCGCGTCAGAGCGCTGATGGATGCCGGAGATTATGTTGCCGCAAATACGCTGGCGGCGCAGGCACTGGCGGAGAAACAGTACGGCAACGGGGCATCCGCGCCGTTTCCCCTTGCGGATCTGACGCTTGATTTTGCCTACGGCAGCGATCGCTTTTTTGCCTATCACCGCCTGCTGCATCTGGATACGGCGCACTGTGAAATCCGCTATCGGATGGGCGATCACCCGATCACACGCACCTGTTTTGTGTCCCGCGATGACGGGCTGTTTTACATGCGCATCCGCTCCTGCGTACCGATCTCGGTAACGGTTGTGCCTGAACTGCCGGCAGTCGGTCGTCGACCGGGCATGGAGGCGCAGACCGCCGTCAACGGCGACTGCCTGACGCTGACAGGCAGTCTTGGCTCCACGGCATTCAGCCTTGCCTGTAAAGCCACGGAAACGGACGGGGTGGTGGTACTTGATGCAGCCGGCATTCACGTGCGGGACTTTACCTGCCTGACAGTGACAGCCCGGACTGCCGCCGACCGGCGAAACGGGGAGGATTACCCCGTATCCGATTATGAAGTGGCATTCCGGAATCATGCAAGCCGACACGGCGCGCTGTATCACCGCGCGGACATCTCGCTTTCCGACTGCGGCAATCCGGCTTTCGTAAAAAGCAATGAGGAGCTTGTGCTGGATGCGTTTTCAACGGACGCGGACACGGCCGATACGGACATCGTTCTGTATGAAAAGCTGTGGCGGTTCGGGCGGTATCTCTTTATATCAGGCACCGGCGATCAGCCGTTCCCGCTGTACGGGCTCTGGGCGGGGGATTATTACCTTCCGTGGGCACAGCACGTCGCAAATGAAAATGTACAGATCATTCATTGGCATGCGCTGACCGGGAATCTGCCCGAACTGATTCGTCCGCTGATCCGGTACTATTACGAAAAGATACCGGAATCCCGTGAAAATGCGCGTGCGCTGTTCGGCTGCCGCGGGATTCTTGTCAGCGTGTATTCCACGCCGCGCGAGGGGTATCTCACCCCGCCGGTCCCTGTCATTCTCAACTTTACCATGGCGTCCGGCTGGCTGTGCCATCATTTTTTTGACTACTACGATATGACCGGGGACGAGGAAACGCTCCTGAATCAGATTCTGCCGTTTGCCTACGAAACCGCGTTGTTTATCGAGGATTTTGCCGTGATCAGGGACGGCGTCCTTGTATGGTATCCCTCGGTTTCTCCCGAAAATACGCCGCGGGAGTTTGTCAATTACAGTAACCCGTTGGCACATTCCATGCCGACCGCCCAAAATGCCACCATAGAACTGGCGATTGTCCGGGAAACGCTGACGCGACTTTGTGCAATTGCACGGACGCACGGCTTATATGCCGACAAAACCGATCTGTGGGAACACATCATCGCATGCATTCCCGCCTATCGGATCAACGAGGACGGGGCGGTTTGCGAGTGGCAATATGAGGGTCTGAGCGATTTTTACTGCCACCGTCATCTTTCGCACCTGTACCCGGTTTTCCCCGGCAGTGAAGTGACACGCACGGGGGATTCTCATTTGTGGGAAGCATTTGAACGCGCCGTTGATCTGCGGGAATTGGGCGGGCAATCTGGCTGGTCCTTTGCGCATATGGCGGGCATTTATGCAAGGCTCGGGCGCGGCGACGATATGCTGGGGTGCATTGATTATCTGTGCCGCGCCTGTCTGTACGACAATTTCTTTACGGTACACAATGACTGGCGGGATAACCACCTGACGTTGCGGATGCAGGAACCGCCGGTGCAACTGGATGCCCTGATGGGCGTTGTCAACGCACTGCAACAGATGCTGGTGGACGACGACGGAAAGGCGGTGCATCTATTCGGTGCCGTTCCGAAAAGACTCCGCCGGGGCAGGGCATCCGGTCTTGCCTGCCGTTTCGGGACCTTTTCGCTGTCATGGGATGCCGATGCGGGAGACTGGTGCGCCACTCTGTCCGCAACCCGCAACGGAGCCGTTGTCGTTGATTGTCCGCAGCATCCGCTGAACGGGGCGTATTACACACTGACGCTGGAGGTGCAGAAGGGAATGCAATATTCTCTCCGGTTCGGCAATGACGCATTTTGTATGCAGTAAATCGGCTTATATTTCAATAACCCAGGAGATGAGAAAGAGAAATATGTATACGTATCGTGTTTCCGACTACAGAACGGAAAATTTAACAACAGATGAGGTTATCCGAAAATGCATGGACGATGCGAAAAGCTCGACGCAGCGGACGATTGTCTTTGATGAAAAGGAATATGTGATATCACAGGCGATTCTCTTGCCACCGGACACAACCGTTATTCTGGACGGGTGCCACATTATGCAAGCCGATTATACCGTCGATAATGTTTTTCGCGGTACAAACGTAATAGTTGATCCCAACCAGCCATTGGGTATGCCACTTGCCTGTGAAAAGGCAAAAAACATTATAGCAACTTCCAAAATAGCAGTCACCCTTGACAATTGCAGCAAAAAGTGGCGCAATATGTCGCAGGGAGATGAGAAAAATGGGCAAAATGCTGCACAAGGCGAGGCAGAAAGCAGCTGCTGAACGACGAGGACAAACAATACATATCACGCCGCAGGCATAGAGCTGCGGTATCTGCCGCCGTACAGCCCCGATATGAATCCGATTGAGATGCTGTGGTCGAAGGTAAAGGCGCTATTGCGCAAATGGGAGTGCCGGACTGCCGAACTCTTGCCTAAAACAGTCTCCTGCGCGCTTTTGTGCGTCAGTCAACGGGATTGTGTCGGCTGGTTTAAGGCCGAAGGATATTGCCTGTAATTTTGGGGATTGCTATATTACAGATTGAGGTTGAAATTATGGAACACAAAAAAATCGCAAGAAATATGTCGGCTCTTTTTGCATTTACATATATGATAAGTTATATGACAAGGATAAATTTTGGAGCTATCATATCTGAAATGGTAAGAGATACAGGTTACACACGTGCAGCTTTGGCAGCGGCAATCACATGCAGTTCCGTAACGTATGGTTTCGGTCAGCTCATAAGTGGATTTTGCGGCGACAGGCTCAGACCGAAATTTTTGTGTCTCTGCGGACTTATAACCACCGGAATTGTCAATATTCTTATTCCATTATGCGGCTCTACAGTAATTATGACGATACTTTGGGGTGTAAATGGACTTGCACAGGCATTTGTGTGGCCACCTATTGTAAAACTGATGACGGAACTAATGACAGAGGAAGAATATAAACATGCAACGGTTGTGGTATCGTGGGGAAGCTCGGTCGGAACCATTATTATGTATCTGATTGCACCTGTGTTTATAACTTTTGTGAACTGGCAGAGCATATTTTGGGTATGCGGTTTTATGGGAATAGGTGCGGCAGTGCTGTGGAATAGAAAATGTATTGATGTTCCGGTAAGTCACATTGCCGGTTGTGATGCTAAGAAAATGTCCGGGGGAGGATTTTCAGCACTTCTTTTGTTTGTGATGATAGCTATAGTCCTCCAAGGGATGCTTCGTGACGGAGTAACAACATGGATGCCGTCACTCATTGCAGACACCTACCATATGTCAAACTCTGTGTCGATTTTGACAGGAGTGGCTTTGCCGCTTTTCGGAATAATCTGCTTTCGTGCAGCAGAGGGATTATATCGGCTCTCACCGGATAATCCTGTTAAATGTGCCGGGATGATTTTTGGATTAGGAACAATTTCCGCGGTGATTCTCTATGTGACATCCGGTAGAAATGCAGCGCTCACAGTATTCTGCGCTGCTTTACTTACAGGATGTATGCATGGTGTTAATTTGTTGCTCATATGTATGGTGCCGCCGTATTACAAAAATCGAGGCGGGGTATCGACAATTTCGGGATTGCTCAATTCTTGTACATATATAGGCAGTTCAATATCAACATATGGTATTGCAGCAGTAGCGGACAGATTTGGTTGGAAAATAACGGTATTTGCATGGATTATCATTGCTGCTGCAGGGTGCATTATATGCTTTGCATGCGTTCGACCATGGAAAAAATTTGTTTATAACAAAAAATAAGCACATAAGAAAGTTATCTTTGAGAGGTATCAGAATGGCAGTGATTTTCGATACATTATATAAGATATTATAACAACAAAACGGATTTGCCATGTCAGTAAAAACGTATAAGTTTTATATGTTTGAAGTGTGGTTAAATATTATTAGTATGGAGTGTGTTAGTATGGGATTTTTCAACTATTCAAAACCGGAGCCGGGGATAGATAAGAATGCGCCTAAAAAAAAGGGAGTAGCATTATGCTTCCCTTTTCTTTTTTGTCAGAATTTCGCCAAAAACCGTCAGATCGCACGATCCAATTCGTTCAGCATTCTGCGGACGGTTTCATCGGGCAGCTTTTCAACATCAACAGGCGTTATCAGCGCACGTCCGTATCGGTCGGAAAGAAACTGCATGCCGTTGTAATACGCCACAACATGCAACGGAATCCAAAGCTGACCGTTTTCAATATAGGGTGCGACCGGCACAATCACCGTGTCAATCCCCATGGCGACATGATCCGACCCACTTGTAAAAACCAGGGTGGTCTTCCCGCGGCTGACCGTAGCAGTGGTTCCATCCGCGGAAACGGAAACGCTGAAACCCTCCACATGTGCCAGTGCGCCGGCAGGAACAAAGAAACGGTTGCGTGTCAGCTGAGCCGCTACCCCCGTATCCGCCAGATCAATGGGGCTGACTGACTTGCCGGATACCATGTAGGATTTTCCGGCAACAAAACCTGCACCGCCCGCAAGACAGGTATTCAGGTTTTCAGAAAGCGTAGTGGTTCCCTTTTTTTGGCGATATGCATAGTTGAAACGCCCATTCGGCGCGGCATCTCCACGATCTAAAAACGACATGACCTGACCGTCAGAAACAGAGTTATCCGCCCATTTGAAATCAAAGTCCCCTTCCAATCCGCAAAGCGATGCCGCAACCCTGACGATCAGAAAACGTCCTTCTACGGTCAATTCCGCTTCACCGATCTGCTGCATCTCCCAGGTATCCGAGCGGAACGCATGTACAGACACTTTGCCTTTTCCGTTTATGACAGCACTGCTGTCCCTGCCGATCACAAAATCGTAACCAGCCCACCCGGTTTTACTGTTGCAGTCGCTGTCAAGGAACAGGTTCATCCATTCGCTTCCCTCCGGTGCAGTAATCTCCTCCCGGCACTCCACCATAAACCAAACGCTATCCCCGTTGCGCGATACCTTGGCACGCAAAATGTCATTGCGACCCGTGCTGTTCCGGTAATAATTGAATCCGCCAAAACCGATTGAATCCCGGTGCATGGTATCTCCCGATGTATCGCGGTACTCGGGCCACACACCGCTCCACTGCTCCGCACCGCCGTCCTCGGAAATTGCAATCTGCCCGTCTGCTGCGGGAATCTCACGTGCTCCCTTGAATCTGCGCAAAAAGGCGGCAAGCTGATAATAATAGTTGTCTCCGAATCCGCCCTTCATCGGTTCAATGTCACGGCTGAATTCCGGATTAAAAGCATCCACATAGTAGCTCTTTGTCCATGCCTCTTTTCCCCCGGTCAGATAGGTGTTGGCAATCAGCGCGCCGGAACCGGTCGTTTCCCATCGCCCGGCTGTCCATTCGTTCCACCCCGTCACCAGAACCACATACGGATCCACCTCTTCGGCACGTTTCATCTGCTCCGCAAACAGAAGTCCGAACGGTGTGGAGTCCAGATGAAACTGAAATTCGTCCCGCTTTCCGTTCGGCAGGATTCCCAATGCCGGTTGTTTATTCTTTACGGTATAGCTGCGCCCGATGGAAAGGTTGGCAAGAATTCCCGCGGAAACGGACATTTCTTCCACTTCGCCGGTCTGCGCGTTATAGGAAATCACCTGCGGAGTCTCGCACATCCAGCTCCAATAATCCTTTCCGTCACCGAGATTTTCCTGCAAAGCCCAGCAACGCCGCACAGTAAATTTCTCGCGGCGCTCCGCGTCGATTGCAGAGAGATTTCCGAAAATCAGGGGTTTTCCCCGGTAGATTACGTACAGGTCGCTGTACTCATTGTTGGCATAAATCTGATCCCAAAGATCGTCAAACACCTTAACATTCGGATCCGCGCTGTCACTGAGGAAAAAGCAAATATCCGGGGTATCCATCCCTTCTTCACGCATAGCCCTGTATTCCCGGAAAATTGTTTTATAAACATTGGTGAAAGGCTCTCCGTTTGTCACATCAAGGTAAATAAAATCCACACCGATGTCTGCGAGCATGGAAGCGTGTTTGCGGATGATCCAACGGTCTGTGGAAAGATAATAACCGAAATAGGGTTCTGCCCAATAATGTGCCCAACCCAACGGGCCGCTGGCAATCGCTTCCTTAAGTGCCTCCGCACCTCCCTGTGCATAAATAGCATTGTGATCATACAGGAGCTGGTCCGGATAGGTCGTGTGGGTAGACGTATGCCAGACCTCATAAAAAATACCGACCAATTTGTCTGTAACAGCGGATCCGTCACCGCTCACATTCCGCCATGCCCCGTCGGTTGCCGTCCATGTATCACTGTAAAGATCACGGATGCCAATGGGATCCGCTTCCGTGTACGGAACACGCACTTTCTCATCCCACTCCAAAGACAAATTGTCATAGACCACACCGCCGTTGTTCTGGTGTGCCCAAAATGCCACGTAACCAACGGTATCGATATCGTAACTGAAGGTCGTTTCCATACGTGTCTTTCCCGCCGCGTCCACAACAGTAACCTGACGGGCATCGGTAATAATTACGCGGAAAACCAGTACACGCTCGCCCTCTTCCGTATCGGTATACACGGCAATCTCGTTGGATTCCATGTCATCCTCAATGTACACACGCCTCGGAGCAGAAAAATCAAACTCCGTTTCAAACAGTGTGACATTGGGCCAGGTGTTGATCACACCAACCGAACGGTTCTGAAAAGCCAGCCAGATTCCTTTGGAACCGACCGCTGCAAATTGATCATCATACCCGGGCAGACGCAACCCGATATATCCGGAATCATGCGCCGGTGAACCGGGTCTTTTTGCCTGCAGATCCAAAGTGATCTTTGCGGAGTCCGCCTTGATTCTGTGCTTTCCCGCAACATAAAAATGTGTATTCCCCTTGCTGGTCAGAACACCACCCGAAACATCGGCAGCCTCATTGAAAAACCAATCTGAATTTCCATCCTTAACAGGTTCCGAAAAGTCATTTTCATACAGCTCATGCCGCGGCTTGACTACACCCCCGGCAGAAGTTGTTTCTTCCGTAATACCGTCTTCGAACACCAATGTCTTCGGTGCCTCAGTTGCCGATTCCTCCGTCTGTGCAGTATCCCGGTCAGATTCCGTATCTGTTGTGACTTCCGGGCGCGTTTCATCTGTTGCTGAAGTCTGTTGCGGATTGTTCGGCGTCCGGTTGCATGCGCTGCATACCAGCAGGCAGATCAACACAACGATCATACCCAATACACATACGGCATATCGCTTTTCTTTTTGCAATTTCCTCATGAAAAAGCCCTCCTCTGTATCCGATTTCAAACAGGGACTCCCCGCTATCGGTATTATAGACTGATTTTCATGTAAAAACAATGATAGAATCGCGGAATAAACATTGCAAAAACGAAACAAACGGTATATAATAAATTTGCAAATACTGAAAAAAGAAGAAAAAGGAGGGATCCGCATATGGAAGCATCCGGAATCTGCGCGCATACCCGAACTGACAATCATCCGTCATCAGCAAAATACCTGAATCACTCCCATGATTCATACGAAATATTCCTTTTGACGGATGGAAACTGCACCTTTCAGGTGACAGACAGCCGTTATCATCTACCACACGGCTCCCTGATGTTATTCCGAAGAGGGGAGCTGCACAGACTTCTGCCGGAGGGAAACGCCCCTTTGGCGTATGGATATCTCCAATTTACCAGAGAAGCGATACCGCCGGAGCCGGCACTGCTTGAAGCAATCGACCGTTTATTTGAAAACCGACAGGATGGCTGCAACAATCTGCTGACGCCGACCGCTGCCTCTCTTTCTTTTCTGCAAATGTGCATACGCCGCATGAGTGTCGCGACATCAGAAGACCCGCTTCCGCTCTTTTTATGCTACCTGCGCCCCTTGATACGGGAGCTGTTGTTATGCGGCACGCCGCTGTCCGGGGAAATACACCGCGTACAGCGGACGAACAGCCATGGAGATCTCCTGTTTGAGCAGGTCTGCGCATACATTTCCGCACACTTTGATACAATCAAGGATCTCGGTTTTATTTCCGACCGCTTCCACTACAGCACCGTTTACGTCAACGGACTGTTCCGGCAACGTCTCGGCGTTTCCGTATGGCAATATGTTCTGCATAAACGTATTGACCGTGCCTGCGATCTGATACTGGACGGAATGCGCGTAGAAAAGGCAGCTCTCTGTTGCGGGTTTGAGGACTATTCGACCTTTTACCGGATATTCCGAAAAAATTACGGCATAACCCCTTCTGTGTGTCGTAAAAACGGATCAAAGCCAAGGCTGGTCAGGCACTGAACTGTTTGGACAATAAACATAGACTCTACCATGATTTTTCTCGCTTTCTCGGCTGGCTGCCCTTTCCTGCTTCGGCACAATGATAAAAGGATAAAGGAAATTCTTTAATTGTCAGTGTATATAGCGTTTTCTGTACATCGGCTTAAGGTAGTTTTTTCGCATATCTCTCATCGAACCGAAAAAAGTCTCTTCGGATTTTGACATGATATGATGTTCGTCTTTCAGGCAGACAAGCTCCAATGTGCAAAAGAGATCGGCGACCTGAAATAATCTGTAATCGGCGGGAAGCACCTTACGGAACTCCGCTTGCGGAAGCATGACGGCGAAAACTGAAGCCAAGAGCTTGTTCAGTTCAACTTGTCCGTTATCATAATAAACGATGATCTTGTCAAATTGCGCAAAGAAAGCATATTCTCCGCGTATAAATGCAGAAAGCTGCTTTGATAGCGCAACCGTCAAACCGAGTGAATCCGACATGTGCTTTTTCTCAACCGAAAAAGTGATGTAGGATATATCGCAATTTTTAGCGAATGTCAGAATACGGTTAAGGCACTTTCTGCGCTCTGTGATTGAAAGATTTTGATAATCTTCCTCGCGGCGTATGATGGGACCGGCATGAAAACAATGCTTCACACCAAAACCGATGTCTGCAAGTCCGTGTTCCAAGTGGTTGATCTGTTCCGCAATGGAGCTGCGCTGGTCATGAAATACGAGTGTAAACAAATAGAACGGCGCATGAGGCTCGTATGTGCCGAAATCGCCCGATTCATCAACGAATATGCTGAGTTCGCTCATCATTTACACTCCTTTCAAAGAAAATGGCGGGGAACATCCCCGCCGCAGGTGGACCCGGGTCCGAAGACCAGCCCGTTGCCTCCATTTGTATTATACCATAATTCTGAGAAAAACGCAATACCCTTTATCGAAAAAATATTTCATTTTCCCGGCGAGATTTTCTCCCATAATCAGTATATGCGCAAACAAGGGATTTTATACTCCGGCAACAATCCGAAATTATGTACTGATGTACTGATGTTCTGAATGTCTTATACGGTAAGGAAAAACGAATACCTTACGGTTATTTTGTGTCCCTGTGATATTCTGTTGTGGCGGTCGAATTTCATAGTTCGTACGGGGTTCATATTGTTGACCATCTGACCGCCGATGGACCCCGCCTGACGGGCGGTGAGATCACCGTTGTAGCCCTGGTTCAGCGTGACGCCCACCTCGGTGGCAGCCTCCATCTTGAACTGATCAAGAGCCTTCTTGGCTTCGGGAACGAGTGCCTTATTGCTTGCCATAATTGCGAATCCCCTTTTTGCGTGTTTGCGCTGGGCAACATTGCCCGGCGCGATCTATATTCATCGAGCCCGCAGAGCGAATCTCGCTCTCCGCCGAGGTGTCGGCGGCTGCGGGCTTCGTTCGTGCTTGCTCTGGTATTATTGTGATTCGCAGAATGCGGTTTATGAATGGGAAAATGTAGAGAAAATGTCATTGTGATATCCGCATAGTCAGTCATCCTCTTACATCAGAGCGCGTATTTGGTCTTGAGTCTGTCCAGTATCTTCCCGATCGGACGTGCGAACAGCCAAAGAAAGACCGTGTTGGACACAGCGTAGATTGCCGTAAACGGTGCGGCAGACAGAATCGCCGCAAGGTAGCGCGAAATATTGAAGGCGCCGTCCGCCCACAGCACCGTCCAGATATCCATCAGAAAGGAATACAGGACGCCGGAGAGAACGGCATACAGCGTCAGCGCGATTCTGCTTTTCTTCAGCGGAGCCGCGAGCAGTCCGGCGATAAAGCCGAGTATCCCCCAGCTGAACATCTGGAACGGCGTCCACGGTCCCTGCCCGAAATAGAAATTGGATATCACCGCCGACAATGCGCCGGTCAGAAAGCCTGCCTCACTGCCAAAATACATTGCAGTGATAACCACCATCGCCGTCACCGGCTTAAACGCGGGAATCATAGCGAACAGGATTCTGCCCAGCACCGAGAGGGCAGTCATGCACGCGAGCAGAACCATCCGTTTCGCATCCGCCCCGCTCCGCTCAAAATGCAGAAAAACCGGGACGCAGGAAAGCAGCGTCACGCACAGGGATACCCACGCATACTGCCTGTCCCGGAACAGCAAGGCGCCGCCGACCACGACAGCCGGGATCAGAATCAGAAGAACGCAGTAGGAAATGATTTTTTTCATGCGTCCGTCCCCTCCGTGCAGAATCTTACAACCTGCCCGCAGGTCACGGCATTTTGGCATAGCGTGCGCGCCATGCGGTTTGCGGCAGTAGTATAGAAGGTGTTTCCGCCGAAGAAGCGGGACGGGGTATCCGCCGACAGTATTTCCCCGTCAAAGAACAGTGCGCATCGATCGGCAGTCTCCGCCGCAAATTCAACGTCATGCGTGACCATCAGCAAGGTCATGCCCTCCGCCTTCAGCCGTGTCAGAATGTCCCGCAGCACCTGCTTTGCCCCTGCATCAATGCCCTTGGTCGGTTCGTCCAGCAACAGGATGCGCGGCTCTGTCAGCAGTACCTTTGCGAGCGCGCACTTCTGCTGCTCCCCGCCGCTGAGATCAAAGGGGTTGCGGTCGAGCAGATGCGCGATGCCAAACCTTGCCGCCGCCTCGGACACCCGCTTTTCGCGCTCCTGCCTCGGAACGCCGTGTGCTTCCAGTATCTCATAAAAGTCTGCCCGCACCGTATCCCGGATAAACACTGTCTGCGGGTTCTGCGGCAGGAGAGCCAGAAGACCGTGGTACAGGGAATTTCCCCGGTACTCCCGAATCAGCCTGCCGTCCACCAGCACTTTGCCCCGGTATGCCTTTCCGATCCCGGCTATGACCTGCAGCATCGTGGTCTTGCCGGTTCCGTTCCCCCCAAGCACCGCGTACAGCTCGCCGGCGTACACCTGCATGGACGTGCCCCGCAGAACATCCGGCAAATCGCGCTCGTAGCGGAACCAGACGTTTTTCAACTCAACCGCGACAGCTTCCCCGTGCCGGTACTCCGGTTCGGGAAGCATACCGCCGCGACTGCCGAAATGCCGTTCCAGAAAATCTCTGCCCTCGCGGACGGTCAGCGGACAGACGTCGTCGATCCCGAGTGCGTTGTAAATGCGGACGGCGCTGGGCAGGCTGAGCTGCATCGGATGCTCGGCACCGAGCTT